>Ga0214544_1007729_pt1 | contig 18566 bp, 15 predicted proteins | sample CNSS3metaG_FD_160074 | JGI IMG/M metagenome (GOLD analysis project Ga0214544, IMG submission 160074) | Root nodule microbial communities from cowpea collected in UCLA plant growth center, Los Angeles, California, USA - CNSS3 | ecosystem: Host-associated > Plants > Roots > Nodule | place: USA... | reverse complement strand
TATATATATTATGAATTGACCTTATCTCTAGTCGATGTGAGACTTTCAACACAACCCCTCACGTCGAGGTATATTCTGTTAAAACAGATCTATCTAATAATCTTAACCAAGAAGGGGATCTGACCTGGTTATTGAGTATTTCACTTGGTTAAGTTGAATCCTTAAAGAATCTTTAAGTCTTATAACCTAATTAATCAATTTCGCAGTTCTGTGTTAATGGACTTTTAAAGGCAATTAAGAAAGATTGTAAGAGAAGAGAGAAACCAAAACACAACAATTTATACTGGTTCGATTCAAGATGAATCTACGTCCAGTCTTCTCCTAAGTAAATCCACTTAGGAGGATTCCACTAACTCAATTAGGATCCAAGAATTACAAGAACATCTATATAATTCTAGAACCTAAAAACTAAGGAACTTGATCTACCAATCAAGAACTCCCCCTAGGAGCAATGCATCCACGCAATTGCACCTAGGCCTTCACTTCACATAGTGAAACACCTGTAATCAGAAATACAACCAAAAAAGAATCAAGAAACGAATACACCTATTGTTGTGCAGATTTGTTAATTTGCTCCTAGATCCAAGCTTGGCCCATCAAGATTGAATCCACCATCAACCTTCTTGAATCTTTACTTCAATGATCTCTCAATAATGCTTAGGAACTCTATAAATCTCAGAAGGCAGTTTCTCAAAAAGTCTCTCAGGAAATCTGTAATTTTTCTCCACACTTAAAATTGATTTTAGAAACTGGTTTTATACAGAGTTCACTGCAGTCATTAATGGATTAGGAATTTACCTAATGGATTATCGCGAGTGTGTTTTAACTGTCTTAGTGCAATACCCTCAACTAATCCATTAGTTAAATAGCTAATTCATTTATGAATGCACATGCAAGGGTTTGATGGTTAATACAACTCAATACAAGCTTGTTTTACATATGATATTTTTGCTCTAACACCCTAATGCACAATCTAACAAAACAGGACTAATTCCAAACTAGTAATTCACATGATGTGTGAACTTGGACATCATCAAAACCATCTACATATGAGTTGAAGTAGCTCCCCCTTTCAACAATCTCTCTCTTTTTTATGATGGCCAAAATATGTCTTGTAACATAGCAGCATTATGTGTCCTGCAATACAGAAAAAAAATAGCTTTCTTCCCCTTTGGACATTAGCAAAAAGATCATAGGGGTGTAACACGACCAAACCAGCACATACCATGAACATCACAGATTAACAATACAAAATATGAGAGTACTAACAACATAGGAGATGAAATCAGGAGCACATGTTAACATCAGAGTGCATACAACCATAAATCAAATCAGCAATTAAGTATTGCAATATCAGTTTAAATCAATAGTGCAGAAATTTATGGAAGTATAGAAATGCAACAGATAAAAGCAACAAATAGAAGCATCAACCAAGAGCAAATAGAGACCAAGATCATTAGGATGTATAAACAAGTCCAACAACAGGAATATCAGAGTGCATACAGGTAGTTAAGAATTTTAGTACTAGCATATGACTAATCTAATGAATTGTGTAGTGTTCAGAAGCAAATGAGCCATAACAGGAAAACGATAATCGATTAGAGAATTACCTAATGGATTAATTTATGCAGAAATATGAAAAATGCACATTTTAATTCAACCAACAATTATACTTGATCACAATAGAAGTGGAACTTTTCACCTTGGCAATGCCTAAAATTTGACCTTTGTTATTATCACCTCTTGTAACATGACCATTAATTGGCTTTGTAAGATACCCTGCAGAAGTTCTTCACATCTCCTTTCATGTGTCTTAAGCATCCATTATATAGAAGCTACATTGTTTTCCTTGCATCAAGACACAACGGAAACAAAGATTAAAGAGAAGATGCAGGTACCCAATTGAACTTGGGTCCTTTCATGTTAGTGGTTTGAGGTGTTCCTTTAGGTACCCACTTGTACTCTCCTTTAGGAACCCCACAATTTTTAAAATAACAGAAATTTGATGCATGACCAAGTTCAGAACAGTAGGAGCAAATGACAAATGTTGGATTACTCATATTTAGAAAATTTTTGGTGCCTAATGGATTAGATTTGCCACTATAACCTATTCCCTCTTTATTAAGCACACTCCTTTGAGATCATAACACTGCATCAAGGTTTGATCTTCCCAAAGTGAATTTTGAGAGAGTTTTCATTAGGTAATCTATCTTTTCTAGTTGTCCTGGGCATTTTTCACATTGGGGAGAGCTTCTGCCATCTTTGGACCTAGAGTGTTTCTTAGATTTTTCTAGTTTTTCAAGACTTGTTATCATATTTTCATTTTCCTCTTCTAGTTGCTTTACTCTACCTTCAAGCCATTTAATTTCTTCTCTACGCTTATTATTTGACTTTTGCAATTTCGTGGCTTCCTTATGCAATTCATTAAAAGCATCAAGTAATTCATAGTAATTATTTTCATCATCATTGGAGTTGAAACTACTCACACTGCTCTTAGAAAAGCTTATTCCAGTCATAAGACAGAGGTTAGTTTCTTCCTCAATGCTTCGATCAGATTTACTGGATGAGTTGGAGTCACTGTTGTAAGCTTTCCTTTTCTTCTTGTGCTTGTCTGCCTCACCTTTCTCTTCTAGTTTTTGCTTCAGCTTGAGGACAGGGCATTCAGGTTTGATGTGTCCCATTTTTCCACACTCATAGCAGGTTGGAACATGTTTTTCTTGCTTCCTAGAGGATCTTTTAATTTATGCAGAATTACTGATAGTTTTGTTCTTGTATTTTAGAAATTTTGAGAACCCCTTTACGATTAGTCTCAAGGCTTCACTGTCAGAGTTGTAATCATCATTAGAGTCATCTACAATTTTTGTTTTCTTCAGTTTTGCTGCAGATTTTATAGCACTCTTCAAGGCTATTGTGTGCCTATTTTCTCCATCCTCTTCTTCCTTGAGTCTTCCAAACTCTAGTTCGTGTTCTCTTAGCTACCCAAAGAGTGTAGCTATGTTCATGTTAGTGAGGTCTTTGGATTCTGAAATTGCAGTGACTTTCGGCTGCCATGTCCTGTTTAAGCTCTTCAAGATTTTGATATTCAGTTCTTCTTTGTCAAAGATCTTGCCAAGAGTTAAGAGGTGATTTACTATGTGTGTAAATATCTTCTGTACATCACATATGCTTTCTCCAGCCTTCATTCTGAACATTTCATACTCCTGAATGAGAGTATTCTTCCGTGCTCTTTTTACCTCATCCGTGCCCTCATGGGTGACCTCCAAAACATCCCACATCTCTTTGGTTGATTCACACACAGATACCCTGTAAAATTCATCCAAAGTTAGTGTAGAGGATATAATATTTTTGGCTCTAACATCATAGCGTGTCCTTTTATTTTCATCAAGAGTCCACTGTGAGAACTCTTTAAGAACAATTTTTCCTTCCACAACTTTAATGGGTTGAAAAGGTCCATTAACTACAGCATCCCAGACCCCTTTGTCCACTAATTCAAGAAAAATTATCATTCTCATTTTCCAAAAAGGGTAGTTTTCACCAGCAAACAGAGGTGGCCTGTTGATGGATGCCCATTCAGCAAAGGTTTGAGATGTATTAGACATATCAGGATCTTTTTAATCGATTATCGTGCGATTAACCAGCTCTGGTGCCAATTGTTAAAACAGATATGTCTAATAATCTTAACCAAGAAAAGGATCTGAACTAGTTATTGAGTCTTTCACTTGGTTAAGTTGAATCTTAAAAGAATCTTTAAGTCTTATAACCTAATTAATCAATTTCGCAGTTATGTGTTAATGGACTTTTTAAGGCAATTAAGAAAGATTGTAAGAGAAGAGAGAAACCAAGACACAACAGTTTATACTGGTTCGATTCAAGATGAATCTACGTCCAGTCTTCTCCTAAGTAAACCCACTTAGGAGGATTCCACTAACTCAATTAGGATCCAAGAATTACAAGAACATCTATATAATTCTAGAACCTAAAAACTAAGGAACTTGATCTACCAATCAAGAACTCCCCTTAGGAGCAATGCATCCACGCAATTGCACCTAGGCCTTCACTTCACATAGTGAAACAATTGTAATCAGAAATACAACCAAAAAAGAATCAAGAAACGAATACACCTATTGTTGTGCAGATTTGTCAATTTGCTCCTAGATCCAAGCTTGGCCCATCAAGATTGAATCCACCATCAACCTTCTTGAATCTTTACTTCAATGATCTCTCAATAATGCTTAGGAACTCTATAAATCTCAGAAGGCAGTTTCTCAGAAAGTCTCTCAGGAAATCTGTAATTTTTCTCCACACTTAAAATTGATTTTAGAAACTGGTTTTATACAGAGTTCACTGCAGTCATTAATGGATTAGGAATTTACCTAATTGATTATCGCGAGTGTGTTTTAACTGCCTTAGTGCAATACCCTCAGCTAATCCATTAGTTAAATAGCTAATTCATTTATGAATGCACATGCATGTGTTTGATGGTTAATACAACTCAATACAAGCTTGTTTTACATATGATATTTTTGCTCTAACACCCTAATGCACAATCTAACAAAACAGGACTAATTCCAAACTAGTAATTCACATGATGTGTGGACTTGGACATCATCAAAATAATCTACATATGAGTTGAAGTAGCTTCCCCTTTCAACATATTCATCTCGTACGTGGGACAAGAAATTAGTGGGTGGTCTGTTAGCGGCCCGATAGCGGGTGGAACAGAATGTCTAAGAAAGTTCGCTAAGATAGGCTCTAACGTGGCTTTGATACCATGTTAGAAGTGGGCTTTAAAGCCTAACTCAACCCCACAAAATCGGTTTGTAAGGTTAGGATTGCACCCACTTATATGTTATGAATTGGCCTTATCTTTAATCGATGTGGGACTTCCAACACACACACACGCACACACACACACACACACACACACACACACACACATATATATATAAGGTTACTAAATTGACAATGAATATTTTAATAATTTAAGCGGGGATGAGTATTATGGCGGGTATGGGGACGGGGACGGGGTAAGTATGTACATCTCCATACCCATCCCCATACTCAATTGAAAAAATCAAGGATTCCTCATACCCATACTCATACCCAATCAATGTGGAGATTCCCCGTCAAAATGGGGACGGGTTCTGGCAATACCCACGGGGCAGATTTATTTGTTATCTATAGTGTAAGCCCCAAAAGTTGCAACTCAAGCCAGAAAGATGAATTGAGAAAAGAAAAATTTAATTTGACGGTTGAGCAACGATTTTGGCGTTGAACCACATTTTAAGAAACATTCATTGCAAGGAAACCTCAAGCTCCATATTTGAAGCTGAGCATGAAAAGAAAACCAACTAAAGTCGCATAGTCATGTCTGGGATATACCAAATATAAGGGTATTTGATTGGATCTAAAAATTAAAATAGATGTCTTTACTATCTAGTGTTGATGAAGTATGATAAGTGATCAAGTCATCAAATCAAATAACCAACACGTAAAGACAATAACATTATATATATCAAACCAAGTGCAATACAAAGAGTTTAGAAGTTACATTCAATCCCAACTAGGAAGAAGTTAGTTGCTTATGATGATGTATACAAGAAGGACATGAAGTAGCTTTCCTCCTTCCATAGCTTACAAGAGATAACAATGTAAACCTAAGTTAACCGTGGAGTTTCTCTCTCTAGAATGATTTACAAAATCAGCATGAAAATAACGAAGACATCTCTATATTTATAGAAAACGAAAGTGATTTTTCTTTGTTTTGTGTGAGGAAGTTGTGTTAAGAGATCATATGTTTTTTTTTTTATATTGTTTAGGTTATGTTTGTGTCTTTGTTCTGTTTGTGATAAGTGTCTAGTATTAGTAAAATTGCATATCTTTTAGACACTTATCTTAAATAAATTCAATGTAAAAATTACTAAAACAACTCATTTTGAATTTAAATATAGAATGAGAAGAGAATAAGTAGTAAAAAGTGAAATCTAATGTATTTGTGTTGTTTTTTTCTGGAAAAATGAAGGAAATTAAGAAGTTGGTGTTAAACCCCAAAGTTGCAACTTAGCTAGAAGAGATGAAATGATAAAATCATTAATATGAGCCTGTAACTTAGTGATATTGGCGTTGAGCCACATTTTAGAAAACCTTTACTACAAGGAAACTTTTGAGCTCTAAAATGGCAGCTGAGTAAGAAAACCCCCATGGCTGATCACCAAGATGTACTCGAAAAAAAAAGATATGACATGGTGCTTGTATCAAATCCTAACCTCAAACCCACCATGAGATGTGACCATCAGAGAGAAGATTCATCAAAGCTCACAAAAGTCAGTGCTTCCTCTAACATCTATTTATCAAATACAACCTCACTAAAAAGCATGTCATAGAACTACTTCATCAACTTGTTCAAATCATCTCATTTGCACACTTCACACACAATGGATTACATCTAAAGATCTTTCTAAGGTTGAAACTTGGCTTGGTTGGAAGAATTATGGTTTTTCATAGATGCAAAGACACCACTTGAGAAAAAGGAAAACAAATTTATGCTTACATCACTCATGAGCATCCTCAATTCCCATATACACAACCATCTACCATATTCCTTTTATAGCTCAACCTTTATATTTTTCATTTCATGCACCATTTTCATTATTTTGCCTTTGTTTTTCTTCTTTCTTTGTCTTTATTTTTTTATTTTCTTAAGAGTTGTTGAGAGATATTCAATCATCACATTTAAAAAATTCTCAAACAATTTACTCCTTACTCTCTCAATCATCTTCCTCTCAAACTTAATCTCAACACATACCCATGTTCTCAGCATAGTACTTGTTCTCTTCTTCTAGGGTGTAAGGCCATTGGTCGCACGTAGCAAGTAATAAATATTGTTCTCTCTACAAGAACTTGTGCAACACATGACAATTGTCGTAATTAACAACTCAATTAGACACAAAGATAACAAAAATAGAGAAATTTTTTATGGGTTTTATCAAATAATTGGTGTGGAACACGAAATTTAACATAAAGTATTTACAATTCTTAAGACTAAACTTCATTCATTTCATTCTCATGCACACACAAACATCTCAATTCCATATTCAAGTCAAAATCAACTCACCAATGTACTTAAATCTTATCCCTAATGACTTTGAGCCTATGATAACTTATCAAGTTCCAATTCCTTAAATCCACAACAAGCAATCATGCATTACGTTCAAGAATCTTAAGATTACTAATGAATCATAATCTATCCCTGGATACAAACTCCATTAGGTATTCAATTTCAGTTCTAGGATCAAAAAACATTTTCAAACACCTCAAGAACCAACAATTAAGCCATGGATGATCAAGTCACAACAAACATTAAGCATATGTATTAATATCACAAAATACACAAGATTCAGTTTATTACATCTAATATCAACAAATAAGGTTAGCTCTCCATGGTGGAGAACCTAGGGTTTACAAATTGAAGAGATAAGGAAGAAAGTGAAACCAAAGAGAGATGCACGCCCTTCTCCAAGGTTCTTTGCCTCTACTCCATGCTCCAATTACGCTTCCTTTTAGCATTTCATCTCTAATTCGTAACCCATCTTCTTCCTTAACCCAAAAGGAGCGAAATCACCATCGATGAATATTGAAGCCCAAGGAGGAGAAAGGAGAGCTCCCAATGCTTAAAACAGCCTCCAAGGACCTCTCCAAGTCACTTTAGATGAATAATGAAGTGTGGGAGGAGTGAATGCTCTAAAACCTCAAGGAAAACATGAATAAATATCCAATTTTGACATGTCAGCGACGCCACTGCTTAGCGCCATCTTAGCACCACTAAGCGCCATTAGTTAAAACGTGAAAGGGACTTTCTGTCAAACCATCGCTCAACCCTATTTTCCACCGCTTAGTGCCAATTCTTTCGCATTAACTAACGCTCAATGCCACTTTTTCCACCGCTTAATGCTAGCTATGCAAGGGCTGGTGGTGCTTACCCCCAGGCAGTTTGACAACACTTTGTAATTGAAGCACTGATGTAATCCAAGTGGCACCCAATGCAGGTATTTGCTTCAAATTAAGTTTTTCTTGTCCAAAACATGTTCCCTTGAGTTCTAGTTTGTTTTCCTCCACTAGAAATGCTCCTTATTCATTTATTTCACACACTTAAACAAAGAGATTAGAGGTAAAAAAAAAACATAAAACAACTAAAATACAAAACAATATAAAACACACTAAACTTGAGGATAAAATAAGATAAAAGTTAGGAAATAGTTTATTTATTCATGATAACAAACACAAAAATAGATAAAAATGGATGTTATAAAAAATGGAATATCAAAATCCATCGATAATTTTCCTTAATAATTACATATTATCAACAAATTTTCATCCTTCGATAAATTCAATATTTCTAGTAGTGTTATAATATTATTATACAACATAAAAATATTTTCTTCTAATTTTTAATATTCTTATTTAATACTCAATTTATAGAAGTAAAATTAATCTTCAAGTAAATCAATATTTTTTAATAATATATATAAGAAGAAGAATTAGTCACACTAGTCTAGTTTTTAGTAATTGCTATATTATGCAATAGTTTTATATATAAAAAAGCAATATGTATATGTTAAAATTAGATCTGTCTAATAGCTCAACCCAGAAAAGGATCAAAATTGATTAATGAGTCTTTCACTTGGTTAAGTGGAATCTTGAAAGAATCTTTAAGTCTTATAACCCAATTAATCAATTTCACAGTTTTGTGTTAATGGACTGTTTAATGCAATTAAGAAAGATTGTAAGAGAAGAGATAAATCAAGACACAACAGTTTATACTGGTTCGATTCAAGATGAATCTACGTCCAGTCTTCTCCTAAGTAAACCCACTTTAGGAGGATTCCACTAATACAATTAGGATCCAAGAATTACAAGAACATCTACATAATTCTAGAACCTAAAAACCAAAGAACTTGATCTACCAATCAAGAACTCCCCTTAGGAGCAATGCATCCACGTAATTGCACCTAGGCCTACACTTCACACAATGAAGCAACTGTAATCAGAAATACAATAAAAAAGAATCAAGAAACGAATACACCTATTGTTATGCAGATTTGTCAATTTGCTCCTAGATTCAAGCTAGACTCATCAAGGTAGAATCAAGGTTAAAATATCTTTTTGGTCCCAATTTTAGTCAAGTTTTTTCAAATAAGTCCTAATTTTGGTTTTGTGTTCAAATATGTCCCAATTTTTGTCAATTTTGTTCAATTGGGTCCTTTTTTGCTAACACCGTTTAAATCATTAACGTCCATGAACAATGAATGCCACGTGTCACTTCGTGGTTTTTTTCAATTTTTTTGAATTTTATTTATTTATTTATTTATTTTTTATTTAAAATTGTTTAATTTTTTTTTAAATGTGCACATGTCAATCCAAGAGTGTGCCACGTGTCACTTCGTGGTTTTTTTGATTTTTTTAATTTTTTTTTTAAATGTCCACATGTCAACCAGTAGCGTGCCATGTGTCAAAGTCAATGTTCTAAATTCAATTTGGTCCCTATATTTGTTATTTTTGTTCAATTAGGTCCCAATTTTTGTTAACATTAACCAATTTGGTCCATCTCCAAATTAAAACCAAATTTAATTTTTATATTAAAATTCAAATTTTTTATTAAATATTTTTATATAATATATTAAAATTCACATCATTATAACTTTGATATAAAAATTAAATTTGGTCACATCTTCGATGAGGACCAAATTGGCTAATGTTAAAAAAAATTGGGACCTAATTGAACAAAAATAACAAATATAGGGACCAAATTGAATATAGAATATTGACTTTGACACGTGACACACTATTGGGTTGACACGTGGACATTTAAAAAAAAACTTCAAACAAATTCAAAAAAAATAAAATAAAAAATTCAAAAAAAACCATGAAATGACACGTGGCATGCTCCTGGTTTGACACGTGTACATTTAAAAAAATATTAATTTTTTTTTAAAATTTTAAAAAATAATTAAAAAAACTAAAAATAAAAATAAAAAAATTCAAAAAAACTACGAAGTGACACGTGGCAGTCACTGTTCATGGCCGTTAATGATTTAAACGGTGTTAGCAAAAAAGGACCCAATTGAACAAAATTGACGAAAATTGGGACCTATTTGAACATAAAACCAAAATTAGGACTTATTTGAAAAAAATTGACGAAAATTGGGACCAAAAAGGTATTTTAACCTAGAATCAACCATCAATCTCCTTGAATCTTCACTTGAATGATCTTTAAGAATGCTTAAGAACTTTGTGAATCTCAGAGGGCTGTTTCTCATAATGTTTTTCATTGATTTGTAATTTTTTCCAGACCAAAACAGATTTCAGAAAATAGCTTTTATACAGAGTTCTCTACTGTCATTAATGGATTAGGAATTTACCTAATCGATTATCGTGAGTGTATTTTCACTGCCTTAGAGCAGTACTCACAACTAATCCATTAGTTAAACAGCTAATCAATTCATGATTGCACAAGCAAGAGTGTGATGGTTAATTACAACTTAATGCATGCTTGATTTACATCTGATAATTTCATACAAACAGCCTAATGCACAACCTAACTAAAATAGGACTAATTCTAAACTGGTAATGCACATGAAGTGTAGCCTTGGACATCATCAAAACCATCTTCATATGAGTTGAAGTAGCTCCCCCTTTCAATAGTATATGTGTATTTTCATTATATTTTTGGTTAAAATACTCCGTTGGTCCTCGTTTTTGTACCAAAATCTCAATTTGGTCCTCGTATTTTTATTAGTCTCAATTAGGTCCTCAATTTTGTAAATTAGTATCAATTAAGTTCTTTCCGTTAGTGTAGAACTAACACCGTTAAGTAGGTGCCATGTGTCAACTCCTCATTTTTCTGAATTTTTTTAATTTTTTTTTTATTTTTTAATTTTTTTAATTTTAAAAAAAATATTTATGTCACGTGTCATTTTTGTAGTGTGCCACGTGCCAATCTAATATGGTGACACATGTCAAATTATTGTGTTCCTGCAAAGAACAAATAAGATGAGTTAGGCACAAGCGTCACCTTACCATGTAGTCCGCTATCTCCTCAGGTGGCTTCTTCCCGGTTTGTACATATCGGTTTGGACCCAAAAGGGGTTACCTGCAGAGTGGGTTACTGTTGTTGAATGCGCGTGCCATGGCCGAGAAGGAGCAGCCGAAGAATTCTTCTATATGTATATGTGCCACTTCTCACAACTGCACATCCGCCTACCTTTTGACGAATTCACTATGGGAGTGTTGCGATTGTTGAAATTTGCCCCTACTCAGCTTCATCCGAACAGCTGGGCATACTTGCAAGCTTTCAGATTACTGTGCATGGCGCTGTACTTGGAACCATCTCCCCGAGCGTTCCTATACTTTTTTGTCACAAGGTCGAAGAGTCCGATAACATGGTTATCGTTAATCAACCGGCCTGGTCTCAACAAATTGGAGGCCTTCACTCAATCGTTCAAGCATTTCAAAGATGGGTTCTTCAAAGTTGTAGTAAAGCCGGCTGGTCGGTCGCATTTCTATACCGCTGATGGTAATACTAAGTTTCCGTTTTTCTGGACCGGCAACCCCTGGAGATATAAGGTGATTTCGAGGGAAGATCTATCGGTGGGTGAGAAGGAGGTGGTGGATACTTTGATGCAATTTAGCGATAAGATGCCTACTAAGGGCTTAGTTAGGGTGTATAATTCAATTCACCCTATTATAGATATTGAAGGTATTTTTTTGTAACTTTGAGCATTGTTATTGATTGGAGTATTTTGACAATTTGTGTGTTGTGTACTTCAGGACATATGGCGCAACTTGGCAAGAAGAACTTGACACTTTTCCAAGCCCTTCGTAAGGAGAAGGCGGTGAAGGCTAAAGTTGCCGGGAACACTGTGGTTCCCAACTTGCAGGATTCGCTAGTAGACGTCCACGTGCATGGAGGTACCAAAAGGAAAGCGGAGTTGCCTATTAGGGCGGGCAAAGGCAAGGACGTGAAGAAAGTGCGAGCTGTCGTGATGGGGGCAGGCTCGGCCAGTGGGGTGAAGGGACCGGAAGCTGGGTTGATTGAGCTTCCGGAAACTACCGTGAGGAAAGACATTGAGATTAATATGCCGGAATCGCTGATAAATTCAATTGACAATATGGAGCCGAGAGCTTTGGTGAGGGCCATGGTTGAATTTAGCAGCAAGACCTTGATACTTAGTCAGCGGGTGGGTTCTTTATACGAACGAGAGCTGAAAGAAGGAAACGGGATAAAGATGGAAGAGTTGCAGGAGAAGGTTGACAAGCACAATAAAGAGAAGGAAGCTTGGAAGAAGAAGGAGGAGAAGTGGGAATTGGAAAGGAAACGGCTCGCTACGTGGAGGGTACAATACCTTGATTCTGAGGAAAAGCTGAAGGGTCGAATTGCAGATCTTAAGGTCGACTATGATGATATTAAGGAAAAGCATGATGGGCTGGAGGGTGAACTAGAGGACTTGAAGAGCTGTATAATACAAGAACATATCAATGGTTTTCATAAAGGTGTTCGACAAGCGTCATTGTTTTATGAGAATGTTGATGCTAATGATGTTAGGTTTGATGTGAATAAGGATGTTGTCGATGGTGTGCTTGTAGATGAGGCAGAATCTAGCCCAGAAGGAAATGGGGAAAAGGAGGCGGTGGAAGCTGATGTTGATGCTAATGAGGTGGTGGCTGAAGACGTCGAGCAGAAGGCAGCTTAGGATTTTTAATTTAATACTTCCAATTTGGTTTAATGATTCTAAGTCTGTAATAACTCGTACATTGCTTCATTTTGATGTTTGATATGAATGTCGATTACTTGCGGGTTAACTGCTCTTTATATTTGTGTATGTATGGAATGTTTGTGTATGCTGTTGTATGTTAAGGGTGTTCGACCCAGGCCGTTTACTTGTGATAAGGTTGGGGAACTAAAAAACGAATCAACATGAAGTTAAGGGTGTTCGACCCAGGCCGCTTACTTGTGGTAAGGGTGGGGAACTTAAACGAGTGAACATGAATTTAAGGGTGTTCGACCCAGGCCGCTTACTTGTGGTAAGGGTGGGGAACTAAAAACGAATTAAACCTTAAGTTAAGGGTGTTCGACCTAGGCCGCTTACTTGTGGTAAGGGTGAGGAACTTAAACGAATTAAAATCAAGTTAAGGGTGTTCAATCCAGGCCGCTTACTTGTGGTAAGGGTGGGAAACTAAAAACGAATTAAACCTCAAGTTAAGGGTGTTCGACCCAGGCCGCTTACTTGTGATAAGGGTAGGGAACTTCAACGAATTAAAATCAAGTTAAGGGTGCTCGACCCAGGCCGCTTACTTGTGATAAAGGTGGGGAACTTAAACGAATTAAACCTCAAGTTCAGGGTGTTCGACCCAGGCTGCTTACTTGTGGTAAGGGTGGGGAACTAAAACGAATATGAGAGTAATAACGTAGAAAAGTTGTATAGTTGAGAACCCTTCGTTTTATTTATTGAATATCGGGTGCCTCGTTAAAACCTCCCTGGCCAAAACCCTCCTTAGGGAAAAAAGACTAGGTGAGGAAATAGAGTACACCCAAGGTTACAAGTATTGGTCCAACTACAATATACATTTAGCTAAAGTAGAATTTGAGGTGCGATACATTCCAAGTGTTGTGAATCTCTTCCCCACATAAGTGTTCCAGGCGATAAGCTCCTCCTTCTGCGTTTTCGTGTATGAGGTATGGGCCGTCCCAATTGGCGGAGAACTTGTCATCCTTCTTTCTAGCACTGCTGGCCATTCTCCATACTAAGTCCCCGATGGCGAATGATCGTGGACATAGGTTTGCATTATACTTTTTGGCAGCTCTTCGTTTGGCAGCTAAGTTTCGTATCTGGGCTTTCTCTCTGAGTTCTGGTAGGAGGTCGAGGTGAGTGGCCATGTTTTGATGGTTGTGGGTTGGATCGTATAGTTCTCGGCGCAGGGATGGTTCGCCAATTTCAACTGGTATCATGGCGTCTGCACCGTAAACTAGGCTAAAAGGGGATTCGTTTGTTGCTGATTGAGGGGTGCACTTGTAAGCCCATAGCACTTCTACTAACTCTTCAGGCCATCGGCCTTTGGCGCTGTCTAATCGTTTGCGCAGTTCCATTAGGATAACCTTGTTGGCCGCCTCTGCTTGTCCATTAGTTTGTGGGTGTTCCACAGAACTTGTGATGTGTTTTATGTCCAGGCTAGTGTAGAATTTGGCTAGCTCCTTATCTATAAATTGTCGGCCATTGTCGGTAATGATGGTGTGTGGGACGCCATATCTGCATACAATGTCCTTCCAAACAAACTGTTGAATCTATTGGGCCGTGATAGTGGTTAAAGGTTTGGCTTCTATCCATTTGGTGAAGTAGTCAACGGCTACAATCAGAAATTTCACTTGTCCCTTGCCAGGTGAGAAGGGACCAAGGATATACATTCCCCATTTTGCGAAGGGCCATAGGGATACTATGTGATGGAGTTGTTCCTGCTTCTGGTTCATGAGGTTGCCATGTTTTTGGCATGGTTTGCACTTTCTGACATAGTCTTGGTAGTCTGCTTCTATGGTCGGCCAGAAGTATCCGGCTCTAAGTATTCTAGTGGTCATGGTACGTGCACCGGAATGGTAGCCGCAAATGCCTTCGTGTAGTTCCTTAATGATATACTGCGCTTGCTTTACCGTGACACATTTGAGGAGGGGTTGGCCGTACCCGCGTTTGTAAAGGTCATCGCCTATCATGGCGGCCTTAGCCAACCAAGTTTTATCCGCATCTTGTGGGGGGTTGCCGGTTTTTAGGTATTGGATATAGGGGGTAGTCCAGTTATGGTTTTAGGGAGGAGGGGTGTTGTCCGTTGGGGCGTGGGTTAGGTTTTGACAAGTATGTGTTATGGAGGGTGTGGATAGTGTTTGCTGCAACAAGGATCGGTGGCTGCCTTTTAATTTGGTGTTGGCTAATTTAGAGAGGATGTCGACTCTAATGTTATCGGTTCTTGGGATGTGTTCGATGCGTACTCGCTCAAAAGTGGATTAAATGACTGTTCGGACCAGATGGTAATACTGTAGAAGGATGGGGTCTTTAATCTAGAATTCGTCATTTAGGTGCCATATAGTGAGTTTGGAGTTGGTTTTGCATGTTAGCGTCTTGACACCTACTTCGCGGGCAAGGGTAAGACCGGCGAGGATAGCTTCGTACTCGGCCTGGTTGTTTGACGTTTTGAAGGCGAAGTGAAGGGATTTTTTGATGAGGATGTCGTTGGGTCCTTCTAATACAATGCCAGCACCGACACCTTTTGGGTTGGAGGAACCATCTACATGAAGTGTCCACTGGTCCTCTGTGGGGGTGTGCTGGAGGTTGTTGATAAAATCCAAGAGACATTGAGCTTTGATGGGGCCATGGGGTTCGTAGCGAATATTGAATTCTGACAGCTCGACGGCCCAGGATGACATCCGTCCGACTAGATTTGGTTTTTGCAAAATTTTTTGGATTGGGTAGTCGGTTTTGACAGTGATACTGTGGTTTTGGAACTATGGACGTAAGCGGCGAGCTGCGTGGACTAAAGATAAAGCTAACTTCTCTACCATTTGATATCTGGTTTCGGGACCTGCAGTGTCCTGCTAACGAAGTAGACATGATGTTGCGTGCCTTCTATCTCTTAGACGAGCGCGGCGCTGACGGTGTAGTCGGTGGCTGTGATGTATACGAGTAGGGGTTGGTGGGTGTCCGGCTTATGGAGGATAGGTGGTGAGGTGAGGGTGGTTTTCAATTTTTGGAAGATTTGTTCACAATCATCAGTCCACGTGAACCGGGTGGATTTCTTTAAGAGTTGGACTATGGGTTGGGTTTGTTCGGCCAGTTTAGGTAGGAAACGGGAAATGGCTGTGAGGCGGCCTATGAGCCGTTGGATCTCCTTGATGGTAGCGGGGCTGCACATCTCGATGATGGCCTTGCATTTTTCGGGATTGGCTTCTATGCCGCGCTGGGTTAGCATAAAACCAAGGAATTTACCACGGTTGACGCCGAATACACACTTGTCTGGGTTGAGGCGAAGGTTGTATTGGCGTAGCGCAGAGAAGACTGCTGATAGGTCCTCAGCATGTTGGTGGTGACTTGGAGACTTGACAACCATGTCGTCAACATATACTTCGACACATTGTCCCATTAGGTGACTAAAAACCTTATCCATAAGCCGTTGGTAGGTTGCTCCAGCGTTTTTAAGACCAAAAGGCATTACCCTATAGAAGTAGTTGGCATCGTCCGTGATGAAGGCGGTTTTGTGCATGTCAGATACGGCCATGGGGATTTGGTTGTATCCGGAATATGCATCCAAAAAACTAAGCACCTTATTCCCTGCCGCACCGTCAACGAGTCGATCAATGTTGGGTAAGGGGTAGGCATCGCGAGGACAAGCCTTGTTTAGATCCGTGTAGTCCACACACATTCGCCATTTGCCATTGGCTTTCTTCACCAAGACTACGTTAGAAAGTCAAGTGGTATACTGAGCTTCTTCTATGAATCCTGTGTTCTGTAGTTTGTCAGCTTCAACCTTAGCTGCTAGCCGGCGTTCTTCGCCAAGTTTGCATTTTTTTCTGGGATACGTCGCGGGCTTCTTTATAGATGGATAGTTTGTGGGATGCCACTAGAGGGTCCACCCCAGGGAGATCGACGGCTGATCAGGCGAAAAGGTCTGTGTTGTTGGTGAGGATGGGTGTGATGATGGCACGCTCATCAGAGTTCAAACCGGTGCCTAGGTTGATAGAGTGACCGTTGGGAAGCTCTAGAGGGGAGGTCTCCTCAACTGGTTCGAGACGAACATCTCAACCTACTCTAGGGTCCAGATCTTCGCCTGACAGGGCGATGCCGGAGCCAAGAGGTCATTCAATGTGGTTGGTTTGTTGAATTGGGAGTTGTGGTCATAGGCTGGCCATGTAGCATTCACGTGCCAAGCGCTGGTCGTAGTGGATGGTGAGGATGTCACCGGAAGGGGAAGGGAACTTCATGGCCAAGTGGGGGGTGGAGACGACGACGCCAAGGGTGTTCAGGGAAGGACGGCCTAGGAGGATATTGTAGGATGTTGGCGCGTCGACGATAAGGAAGCGGATTGGGATGGTTTTGGTTTGGGTCCCCTCACGAAAGACGGTGTGGAGGTCGATGCAGCCACGGGTGGATACTTGTTCGCCAGAGAAGCCATAGATTGGCTCGTCATACAGGACCATGGCGGTTTCTGGAAGTTGAAGTTTTTGGTAGTTGGCCCAGTAGAGGATCTCAACAGAGTTGCCCTGATCAACAAGGACTTTCTTAACGGCGTAGTTTTTGATTTCAACAGTGATGATAATGGGGTCATCTTGTTGATGGTCGAGGCCATGAAAGTCGTCATCTGTGAAGATGATAGGAGGCATGCGACGTCTGTGGTGGGAATGGGTGATATGGTTGATGGATTGGATATGGCGGAGGTGTTTCTTTCGGGCAGAAGAAGTGGATCCTCCACTAGCGAAGCCACCAGAGATGGTGTTGATGGTGCCACGTAGGGGAGGGTCGGCAGGGGTGATGCCGGTGCGGGCCGGTTCGTGTTCTTGGTTGGTGGGTTGGGCGGGGCGTCTGTCGTGACGGGAATCATGTGGAGGGCGTCTGTGGTCGGATCGAGGGGGTGGCGGGATCGAAAGGAAGAGGAATGGTCATCTCTGCGGATGAAACAGTGAAAGTGGCCAGCACGGACCAGTTCTTCTATTTTATCTTGGAGTGCTTTGCATTCTTCTGTAGTGTGGCCATGGTTGCGGTGGTAGCGGCAATATTTGGTCATGTCAGCGTTAGGAGGGGTGGTTGTCTTGCGTGGTGGAGGGATTAGGTCAGCTTGTAGGACCTCATCAAGGATGCGGGAACGAGCTACGGTAAGGACGGCATATCTGGTGAAGCGAGGTTGGCGGGGCTCGCGCGGGCGGGCATCAGGGCGGGGAGGTTGCGGGGTAGGGTTGGCAGTGGTGGCTGCATAGTCATTACAGAATTTGGTGTGGAGGGTTTGTATTTCCTCCGTGCGGACGTAGTCGGTTGCACGTAGTTTGAGTTCGTGCATAGAGGCAGGTGGGTGAAGGTAGATCTATGAACACTCTGAGTGGTTCGCCTTGTTCCTGTCTAATGCCTAGGAGGGAGATTGTGGTAGTTTGGTGTGGACGGCTGCCAGCAAAATGGGTGGAGAACATGTGGGAAAGGACGTCGAAACCTTCGATGGAGTAAGGCGGAAGGGTTGTGAACCATTCTAGGGCAGGGCCCTTGAGGGTGGTGGGGAAGGCTTTACAGAAGACTGCATCTTGGGACGTGTACAGGGCGACATGGGTGATGTAGACCTTAAGGTGCTCATCAGGGTCGATTTCGTTAGTATAGCGGTCCAGGGTGAAGGGTTCCCACTGGGCAGGAAGAGGGGTGTTGGCGATAAAGTCGGTGAAGGAGTGACGACGTCTGGGCTGGTGGGGAGGGAGCAGATGGGGTGGGATGGGATGAATGATCATAGTGGGGAATGTGGAAGTAAGGTTGTGAGGGGGGATGTGGCTTGTT
>Ga0214544_1007725_pt1 | contig 18571 bp, 15 predicted proteins | sample CNSS3metaG_FD_160074 | JGI IMG/M metagenome (GOLD analysis project Ga0214544, IMG submission 160074) | Root nodule microbial communities from cowpea collected in UCLA plant growth center, Los Angeles, California, USA - CNSS3 | ecosystem: Host-associated > Plants > Roots > Nodule | place: USA... | reverse complement strand
CCTAGGTATTTAGGGTAGTCTTTTGATCTTTCATCTTCCATTGTATTAGTTTTTATCATTATAAATAGAAGGTTATGAGAGGATCTATCAAGACCCTCCAATTGTGTATTATCCTATTATTTTCACACCTATATTACCTTGAGCTAGTAAATCACTTTGGACATCACCATCATAATTCTTGCAAGCCCAAACATATCCACCTTCACTCTTGACTGCATATGCTACCATGTCATCAATTAGCCTATGCTCATACCTGAAGTCACTTAAAAGTGTCAACCATCTATATGTATATGTAATGCATCAAAGCAAAGAGTTTCGTAAATATCAAAACAAACCATATCGAGTGCTCTTCAAACTTTATTTTCCACCTTTCTTCATACACTTCCTGGAATATATCCTTAAACCTGTAATAATTTCAAACTATAAATCACCTCCAATAGCAACAAACAAAGAGAAAGGTTGACTGAATTACAAAGAAGTTTATCATACCAGAGGTGAAACTTCAAGACTAGAAAAAAAAAAAAAGATAAAGATAAAAAGATAGTAAAAGATGAGTTTTATTGCATATCACTCTTAAACCTAAATCTAAACCATTGGTAATTGCAAGAATCCAGAGGGTGGAAATAGTCTCAAAAATCCTAAAAAATCTGAGTCTACTAATATTGCCTCCCTCCCAATCCTGACTCGAATTCTTTAACCACCCCCACCCCCACCCCGCTATTGTCTCTCTTCCATTCTTAATATTGTCCATTGTCTACCAACGAACTGTTGGTACAGTTGCCAACAGAACTGCAAAAGTCCGTTCAAATTTCTACCTGACAACTGATACTTGGGATAAGCACCTAAAAATATATATAAAAACCCAGTGATATAATATTATAGTAATCACCTGCCATCATATTTCTTCAGAATTGTGTTTTTGGTGCTCAAGTAAAGAGGCCATTTCTTTGCAAAAGCCAGCGCCATTGATGATTCGGCAAATGCTCGAATGGACTGCCCATTAGGAAAGCCAATGTTGAAATACAAACAAATAACAGGAAACTTCTATTAAACATATTACTGAATACACGTTGAAAATATAAAATGAAGCAAACCTCATCAACATTATACATAGCAAGTGCTACTCCGGGTCCTTTGAAATTGTAAACTTCGAGCTCCGTTGTAGCATCACCATTCTCTGGGACTAAATTATATAACACAAGCTTGTAAATTACATGTGGCATATTCTAAATAATAACTTTAAAAAAAAAATAACAACTCCATTAAATGCAAGGCTTTGAAAATTATCGTACCAAATACCAATTTGAGCTTCCCTGGTCCTCCAATTATTGCATCAGTGGCACGATACTGGTCACCAAAAGCATGCCTACCGATGCATATGGGTTTTTTCCATCCTGTAAACTGAAGAATAAGTTCTAAATGGTGCTTTGCAGTACTTCAATACTATTAAGGATCACAGCAGAGTTAAGACACTACCAGGAATGATTCTTGGTATGTTGCGGCATATTATTGGTTCACGGAAAACAGTGCCTATAAAGAAAGGAAAAATATCACAAAAGAAAAGGTTGAAAACGTTTTAGAATAGAAGTAGGTAATATAGTCAACAAAGAACCAAGATTAATTAACTTGGGTTAAGAACATTTGTGGTGAAGTTATTTCAAATGCAATACAATTTCATTGCTAGGATTCATATAATGTCATACAGGATGCAAGTAAAACTAATTGCAAGATATTTAGACTTTTAAGTTTATACACAACTCAAGAACCTGACCCTGATCTATAAGAATTTCCCTCTCTTGGCAACTAAAATATGAAAATGTGAACCTATAATATTGATTTTAGTAAGTGCACAACCAGTAGCAAAAATATTTACAGTGAGTGAATTGATATATAGAGAAACAGAAAAAAAAAATCGTTTACAGCATCATTTTATCAAATAATATAGGAATATCACCATATGTCAAGTTTGTTCACAAGGGAAAATTCATGACAAATTTCAGTTTTTCCGACAAGAAAAGCAACAAAACTGTTACAATCAGAGATAATAAATGAACTGCAAAATATAGATGTGCTTTGAGATGATAGACACCAAAAAAATACAAGCTAAATTATATTAGCTAAATACTATTATGTTAAAACAAATAACTGGAATTATGTCAAAAGAAAAACAAACTTATTTATCAAAAGTAACGAATAATTATGTCAATATATATAATGGTATGAAAAATTTAACACTCGTACATATCACCAAAACAAGCAATCAAATATCAAAATTCAGTAAGTACAGTACTTTTCACACAAAAACCAATACTTTTCTGGGAAAATTAAGATCCTATATACATGGCCCTATAAGTTCCATTCACCAAAGAAGGAAACGTGTGGGGAAAAGGCCATCCTTGTAGTAAAGTCAATGGATACAACATTGAATTTGATGCCTTATTTAACACGACGAGCTAATTACAAACCATTTAAAATATTCCTGATTGTGCCATTGGGGCTTCTCCACATAGACTTCAGTCCAAATTCTTTGACTCGGGCCTCATCTGAGAATTTGGAAGAGTTAAGATAGTATCATTATTACACAAAAATTATAAATGAATAAAGATTATGCGCTAGTATCCACTTGCATTCACTAAGTAAAATAAATAAACCAGTGCATTAAATTTAGCGCAAATTGCGAGTGTGGAACAAAGAAGTCTGATGATCCATGAATCATGACATGGAATAATTGATCAATTTAGAAATAAAAACAACTAACCAGGAGTTATTGTTGCACATTTCACAGCAACGTTGTACCTGCAGCAAAAATCAGCTTCAATTAAGGAATGGGAATAGGGTTCGAATATTAGTTCATAAAAGATGGTTTCATTAGAAAAGACAAAATGATAGTTAAAAAGCAGCATAAGGAAGCCAATAAAGCTGGATGAAAAATACATCGGGTAAAAAAAAAGTATGAAGTAAGAAAGGCAGTGCAATCCTATAACCGTTCAAGGAGGAAGGCAAACCAGGGACCCTAAACAAATTATCTCAACACATACTCAGACTTTGAGTATCCTGATGGAAAATCAAATAAGTCAAACACAATCAGCTTCCCCCTATCAACTATCCCAGGCTCCCAGCAAGTGTTTTTTATGTTAAAAGCATTTCTTTTTTTCTGAAACTACGGATCTTTCAGAGTGGTTGCAAGTTTTTTAAAACGTTGAAACTACAACTTCATACCATCCCAAACAGGGCCTAAACAAGTAATGTTCGCTTTCAAATTCTCACCACATCCAGAAATATGCTAGTCTAAACTCTAACTCTCTTTTCACTTCCATTTTAAGGCACCTAACTCCGCCATACATCCACTAAGCAACAAGAATAAGTATAAATCATTAAAGTGCAATGCATGTTTTATGTCACTTATGTTAAAAAAAAAAAAAAAAAAAACACTCACTTGAGAGTGGCTTCAGCACTTTCCACCGTAACTTTGTCATCAGTAGCATCACGATTCTGAAGTCCAAGATCAAAATACTTTATGTTCAAATCCAGGTAAGGAAATATAAGCTGCAGTGCACAAAACCACTATGTTAAAAGAAAATGCAAAACCATCTAACACTATTGGACTTGGCCTACGAAGGATATAACGGATGTCCCTTTTAATACATTCAGGATAGACTCTAATACTATTTTTTATAATTTGAATTCGAGCCTAACCTAAGTCCAGAAAACTGAATAGTGAGGTAAGAGTTGTCCTGACTTGCATACTTGTGACTTAAGTTTTTCCTGATACTAATTAATGGATAAAGCCACTATGCAATTCCGAAAGAGCTTTAAACGTTATTTTTAACGTCATAAGGATGATCTACGCTAACTTTTTATTCAAACCTCCGTAGCGCGAAACGTCAATTCGAAACTCCAAAATTTTTTCGAAGAACAGTATTAAAAGCACTTAGGAAATTGCATCATGTTTGTCCTTCATCTAAACTAAATAACTAAATACACAAACACTAAAAGAGTGGAGGCATGCGTACTTTATCCTTGATCATGCTCCATATAATCCTGGTCATTTCATCACCTAAGAAACAACGAAAGCCAGTGAAACAGCGACGAAACAGAAGAATTCAAAGCTAGAGCTGGTTCGGTTAGAGTACGAAGAAGTTACCGTCCATTTCGACGATGGGATTGAGAACGGGAAGCCGGTCGAAGGCGGCGCGTGCAGCGTAGCATCGGAGCGAGAGGCGATTGGAGAAGGAGAGAGTGTGGAGGGGAAGAAGGCGAGAGCGAAGGAGCGTTGTCGAAGTTGAAGGAATGAGGAAGTTAGGGTTTCTGAGAGACGCTGAAGAAACCATTGTGATGATAGCGCTTAAACGAAGCGCTGCTGGTCTTAGCATCCGTTTCTGAAGTTGTGACTCGGTGAATCTCTTGGAGCTTACTGTGATTACAGCTTGATGGCCAAGCGACAAGCGACAAGCGACAAGCGACAACCGCTTTACCTCAACGTTTTCCCCAAGGTGCCGCTGCTTTACGTGGCTCTTTTGTTAAATACGTTTTTAATCTATGTAATTTTTTTTTCTTTTTTAAATTTTATTATTTCTTTAATTTTAGAAATAAATAGATGAAATTTTTTCAATTAAAAAATTTAGTGTCTTAAAACGAAGACAAAATTTAGTGACTCAAAGTAAATAATGCTAAAATAGTTATGTCCCTCGGCAATGAATATTTTATTTATAAATAACAAAACAATTGCATGTTTATTCTAAAAAATATTAAAGAATATTTAAATTACAAAAGATAATAAAAAAATACAAAGATAATACCTAGATATAAATTATTTATTCTGATTATAATATCTTTTAATTGAATCTATATTTATTTTAGGTTTGATTTGTGTGTCTATAGACTTTAAATCCTATCTATTATTAAGTATCGGGTGGGGTCTTGAACGACCAAGACCGTACACAGCCTCCATCCTTGAGTTGAAGTGTTTGAGGCATAAAGAATGGAAAATTTTGTTAAGTCCATTTTTTAATACTTCATTGCCACACTTTTTCACTTGTTTTGTTTTAACTAATTATTTTATCTTGTAAGTTTTTAAATTTGGTGTCATCTCTTTGCACCTAACCACTTCAGTTTTTACTTTACTGCTTTATTTTATTTTTCTCACACCATCATTAGGTAAGTTTTTATTTAATTAAGCGTTTGTCTCTAACTACTTAATAATTTATAGCCTAATTTACTTTATCAATAAATAAATAACTTTTTTGTTTTGTTTTAACCGAGCAATAAACACACAACCCTGATAGGCTTGATTAAAATTGACTTTTTAGGCTAGCCCTCGTTCAGGCTGAGTTAGTCGCTTTACAGAGGCATCATTGTCCCCCAAGTCAAGCTTGAAGTTTCTTTTGTCTTGTTTTATCAAATTGGTAATTTATGAACTCTCAAAGACAATAAAAATAGTACAACTGACGAGTTTATATAAATGACAAGTTTATAACCTAAAATCTATAATGTTAAGTTGAATCAACAACCTTCATGAGCCCTCGTTGAATAACTAAGTGTGAAAACTTACCTACCATATGTTCATGAGGTTTCAATGAAGAAAGGGAAATCTGAAAATTAAGTCTAAGACTTGCATTTGAGTAACACTCAATTAATATTAAGTGCTTTGACTTCTATCATTTTTCATTAAGGTCCTCAATAATAATAAAAGTAATATAAAAGTAATTGAATAAGTTAGATTGATAAGATTGTTATATAACATCATCGCCCGACTATCATCCAAGCATTGTAATTTTTCAAAGAGAAAAAAGACAAAGTAACTATACCTCGTTTACGAGGTGAGGAAGTTTCTCAAACTCCCATTAAACCATTTGTTGACTTTAAGCATGAGTGTCAATCTATCAATTTTTGTTTAGTCAGATTACAGCTTGCTCCCAAATGAGTTGGAATATCGAATTTATTCATTTATTGTTTAGTCAGAATGCAATATACTCCTAGCCGAGTTGGAATATCAAATTTATTCATTTGTTATTTAGTCAAGCTACAGTCTGCTCTTAACCGAGCTGGAATGTCAAATTTATTCCTTATCTGTTTAATTAGGCCATAATTTGCTCTTAATCGAGTTGTATTGTCTATTTTGCTTCAATTTTTTTTTTAGGTAGATTATGACCTATTTTTAACCAAGTTAAAGTGTTAAATTTATTCACTTTTCGTTTAGTCAGGTTACAACTTGTTTCTAAACAAATTAGAATGTCGATTTCGCTCCAATTATTGTTTAGTTTACATACTTGAGAAATCAATAGCATCCACTCTTCCCTATAATATTCTTTACTTTCTAAGGTAAAAAAGCTAAAAATAGGCTCATTATTGCAAGTAATACAAACAATTAATTAAATAAAAAACTTATTTTGATCTAATTTTAGATTCACCTTTGTACGTTTCATTCATTTTCAAATATAGGGTTAGATTCTAAACTACCAAAATGACACATGATTGTTTTAAAATGAACTCTGTTAATTTTTTGTACATACTAAATAGTATTTAAATATCATTTAATATATAAAAACATAAACTTAGTTGATTTAGAAAAAATATCTATTTATTTTTAAATTTCAAGATAAAAACATATTAAAATTTTAGTTCATAAAACAATCATAATTTTATTTCTAAGTTTAAATTTAAAGATTAAAAAAATATTTAAACCTAATCATTTATTAGTACTTTATCTTTATCTTATGGAGTTATTTCTGAAAGAATTTTCATGAGCACGATTCTATCAATTATTTATGGTTCCAAAAGTTTGTTAACCACAATTACATGTTATGGAGGTATGCTTTTATTTCTAAAATGCTTTTAAGTGTAAAAGATTATGATTATGATTTGAAATGAGAGCTAAGTTCTTTTTTTATCAGCTGAAACGAGAGTTAAGTATGTGAAAATCGATCTTTAAATAATTCATTATTTTTTATTTAAGTTGTTTTATTATTTTTGTAAGAAAAAAAAATACTAACTGCTATTTTTCTTACATCTATTCATTAATTTAAAAAAAAATATTACATAATACTAAATATCATTAACTAAATTTACTAATAAATATAAATTAATTATCGATATTCACATATGAAAAAAACCCTAAACCCTGCATAGCTCTCTGTTAAACCCTGCATACACGACATAGCTCTCTGTTAAGGAAACACGATAAAAATTCTAAACCCTGCGTAGCTCTTTGTTAAACCCTACATAGGTTTCAGTTAAGCGAGTTGGTGTTGTGCCCTGCGTTTCATCTTTCCCTTCTTCACCATTCCAAAATGAGGAGAGCGAACCCACTCCTCCGCAAACTACCACCGCACTTCCTCACACGGCGCGGCTTCCGTTTTCGCACCATTTGCTCCGGCCGCCTAGGCTCCGCCGGCGCCACCACCACCACAAAACACCTCGACATCTTCACGGAGCAATTTGAAATCGGCTCGCGCGTGATCACGCTCGAGACAGGAAAGTTCGCCCGCTTCGCAAACGGCGCCGTCGTTTTGACCATGGAAAACACTAACGTTCTCTCGACCGTCGCCTCCGCGAAAGGTGACGCTGTTCGCGATTTCTTACCTCTCACGGTAAGTGTCTCTGCTATACTCTCTCTTGCGCTTGTAATATTCCGTTAAGTGGCGCGATGAAATATGATGAAAACGTCGCTCGTGATAACAGGTGGATTATCATGAGAAGCAGTTCGCGCAAGGCGTGATTCCGACGTCGTTCGCGCGGAGAGAAGGTCCTCCCAAAGAGCGCGAGCTCTTGTGTGGGCGAATCATTGACCGGCCAATTCGACCTCTGTTTCCTCCTGGATTTTACCACGAGGTTCAGGTGCGTAATGTTGCTATCATTTTATCCCACTTGCGTGTGTTTAATTGTTATGCATGTACAATGTGAAGAGTTTTTACTGTATTTGCCAATTAGAAAGAACTAGAATGTGAAGACTTTTGCAACATCAACTACTTAGACATCAGGGTGAAACACCATTGTGATTAGTGTTCAATGTTGTTACTTTAGTCATTGAAACTAAAATTAGTTTACCGTATGTGAAAAAGTCTTCGAAGAAACCATCTAAACAAACCAACAAGTTATGACTGGATTCAGATTCCTTAACTAAGATTATAGGCTGAAGTCTTGTAAAGTGCACATATGTGGTTGGGAGGAGGCTGCCCTTCATATTCCCAAGAAGGGTAAAGAGTGGATACTTAGTATTAATAAAATGGTTACAAGTTCCTAAACTAAACCACTCTTTGTTACTTTGATCCTATTTGGAAAAGTTCTCCGTAAACACTTGTAGAAGAAAATAAGAGCGAAAGATGAAATAAAGTTCACTACAATGTTAGCTTATGCATGAGTTGAAAATCATCATTTAGAGAGCTCATTTGTAATAAAGTTTACAAATTAACTCATGTATATGTTACTTACAGTTTATGGAGAAGGTCCTTTAATTTTTCCTTCTTATTCTTCTCTCTCAAAAATGGTTATGAAGACATTTACTCGTAATCACTAAAGTGATACGACTTCTTGAATTTTAGACTAAAGTGATTGATATATTGCATTTTTAGATACTTTTTTTTTTTTTTAATTCCTTACTTCAGTGATTAAAAGTGATATTGTTACACACTTTGAGTGAGCCAAATGGTTTTTGTGAACTAGAAATTATGATAAGTGTTACTTTTATAATTGTTATTGTAAAAGTCAATTGACTTCTTATTCATGTCAATATGATTAAACGACCTTTTAAAAGCTTATTAGATTATTTACACTTGATTTATAATTTATTCATTTAGTACTTAGTTGAATCTTTATGCACTTCCATTGTAAAAGTTATTATAAGGTGAACCAATCAGAATCCTTAGTAGTTAATATGGAAAACAACTAACTTACCATACGCAACAATGTGTAATTGCGTGTTAATGGAAAAGACATTTACAATTAGAATGTGTTTCTAATTAAATTGTTTACTATTTTTGTTTAATTTTTATTTGTGATGGGTTTTTTTCTTAATAAAAAAGGAATGTTTCACTTTCTAGGTAACGGCAAGTGTTCTTTCTTCTGATGGAAAACATGATCCAGATGTATTGGCAGCTAATGCAACATCGGCTGCTTTAATGTTATCAGATATTCCTTGGGGCGGTCCCATTGGAGTGGTTCGAATTGGTAGGATATGTGGGAAGTTTATAGTAAATCCCACCATGGATGAGGTAATTTGGAGTCAACTATGCTGTTTAAAGTGATTATGCGATATTGTCTTTATTGATCGAACTTGGTTTTGTAGCTTAGTTAGATTTTGACTTTGTTGATGACTATTTGAATGGTTCGATTATGTTGCAGCTTAAATTGAGTGATCTTAACTTGGTATATGCTTGTACAATGGACAAAACTTTGATGATTGATGTGCAAGCTTCTGAGATATCAGAGAAAGACTTAGAAGCTGGGCTAAGGATGGCTCATCCAGAGGTGACTTTGAAATTTGTGACTTGGTTATTCTTTCGGTACGTGAATTTTATTGAGATAGGTTGCTATAATTGATCAGGCAGTCAAGTATATTGAACCTCAAATCAGACTTGCTGCTAAAGCTGGTAAATCTAAGAAGGAATACAAATTATCTATGCTGTCTGACAAAACAATGGATAAAGTTACTAATATAGCAGAGGAACCTATCAAAGCTGTTTTTACTGATCCTACCTATGGGAAGGTGGTCTATTCTTTCTCTCTTATTTTCTTGTTTAGTATGTTTTGTGGAAGTTGATGTTTTTTCTCCATTTTACATTTGGATGATCTGTTATGTACTTTCCTCCAGTTTGAACGTGGGGAAGCATTGGACAATATTACACAAGATGTAAAGAGAGTGCTTGAAGAAGAAGGTGATGAAGAAAGCTTAAAAGTATTATCAAAGGCTGTAGATACCGTAAGGAAGAAGGTATGGAGCATTGCAATAAGTTTACAATCATAGAGACTAATATGCCATATTATATTACCTTCTCACTATAAGATTTCAAGTAGGGAACAAACATCAAAGGAAATTCACTAGGGTTATTGTTTGAGTAAATAGAAAGTAATAAAACTTATTGGTCTGATTCATCATCTTCTGAAGTTTCCAACGAAATAGGAAGATGCTTTGGTCATAAAATATTTAGTGCTAAACTTGAAAATGAATGTATATTTTATTTGCACTTAGTAAAGTATTCATCATTTTAGGTGGTTCGTAAAAGAATTATTGCAGAAGGACACAGGGTTGATGGAAGACAGCTAGATGAAGTAAGACCTTTGTATTGTGAAGCTGGATGTATATCCATGTTGCATGGATCTGCATTATTCTCCCGTGGAGAAACACAGGTAAAATATATTTTATGTTTTTTGTTATTGGTTGTTGAAAGTTAGGCATTTGTGAATATCTGAAATAATAGTTTTATTTTTCACTTCTATGTGATATAAGTTGATGTCATGGACAGGTTTTTTGTACAGTAACACTTGGAGCACCGACTGATGCTCAACGCTTGGAGTCTGTTGTCGGTCCTCCGACAAAGAGATTTATGCTTCATTATAGTTTTCCACCATTCTGTATAAATGAAGTTGGTAAACATGGTGGTGTAAACAGGCGTGAAGTTGGTCATGGTAAAATAGCTAAACTTCTGCAATACAATCTCCGTACAACATTTCCGTTTAAAATGTCAATACATAATTGATTAGGACTTGTTTTTGTTTTTGAAAGAAAAATGCTGTTTTAATTTAAAAATACTTTGAAATTTAAACAATGAGATAGGTCTATTGAAAGTAAAAAAAAATGAAGTGTCTTTCTCAGAAGTTCTATACTCCCTTCACTATTATCTGCCACTTTGGCAGATAGTGTACAAATTTAGGAATGGTTTCGGCCACTATACCCCTCTAATTTAGTGTAGTGGGCATAGTGTGTAGGAATTAGACAGTTGGAAAGATAATGGTTAATGTTGTCTTTAACTTAAATATGTGCTGTTTTATCTTTATTTTAAGACATTATTATTGGATTGCTTCCTCATTACTGAAAAAGGGGAATTGTGGCCATAGAACAGAACTGGGAGATTTTATCTATTTGGGCATTTAATTAGCTATCCTCTCGGGATATTAGTGGTAGGCTATGGCTATTGCTATTTGAGGGTGAACAAGAGAGATCTATGAAGGCTGGATCTTTTCTGCCTATCTGTTTTTTGTGCCTTCGTGATGATGGATGATTCAATGTTTTTTGGTGGAATGAATGACAAAGTAAACTGATATGAGGTAATTGGTGGTGGAGAGAGTTAATTAATGTAAACACAATTTAAATTGAATTGTTGAGGGTATAGTTTTAAACCTGTAATTAGTGTTTAGTATATTTTGTTAGGTAGTTACTGAAAATTGTATCTTATAACTAATTTTCTGTTAGTTCATGTGGTTGGGAGTTATTTGAAGAAGTTACATTTCTACTGTAATACTTTTCCATCTATACACAACTATTTCTCATCCAATTGTATTGACTTCATTTTTACACTGAACAAAATTCTTGTTTGTATGATTTTTCTCAAACTTTAAATAATAGTTTTCTATATAATAAAAGGGAAGATTACCAAAAGTCTGTGCATGAAATAGCAAACACCAGAATCTACCATTCAATGTTGAAAGGACGGTCTCTAAAATTATTAATTGAAATAAAAATAATTTATATTGATGAAGAAAGTTATTGTCTTCATTTTACTGACCCCAACTATATAAAAGATAATTAATGGTTGACCAAATAGGGATACTTATTTTGGAAACCGGAAAGGGACAATGTTCTTAATAATTGCAAGTGATTGTCTCAGTTTTGCCAATCTAAAGGTCATTAATTAACGAGTTTCTTTTTTGTTGTCTTACTTTTTTGCAGGAACTCTTGCTGAGAAATCTTTTCTTGCTGTTTTGCCCCCTAAAGAAGATTTTCCGTATACCATTCGTGTCAACTCTGAAGTGATGGCTTCAGATGGTTCAACATCAATGGCAACTGTATGTGGAGGTACACTTTTGTAATGCACCACATTAGCTTTTGTAATGCCATTCTATGACTAGATTCATGTTTAAGCTTCAGAAAATATAATACTTTTAGTGAATCTTTCCTTTTTGTAGGTAGTATGGCTTTGATGGAGGCTGGCATTCCTGTACGTGAACATGTTGCCGGGGTTTCTGTGGGTCTTGTTAGTAAGCTTGATCCATCTACTGGCAAAATAGAAGACTATCGCATATTGACTGATATTCTGGTAAATTACAGAACTTCTTGAGTTATATCATTTTATATACTCTGTTTTGGTTGGAATGTATATTTTATATCAATGTATATTTTATATTAATTTAACAACTATACTTACCTTCAAGTCCAAGTTGTTACTCAGGACCTTTTTGTGATCATTTTGAATAATAACTTGTGTCAATTTTTTTGAACAATTTCTATATTTTTAATTTATGTTGAAATGTTTTTTAATTTCAAATAAAGATGTCCAGAAAGTGATGGATTTTGTTTGCATATTTGTTAAGAATATATAATTTAATAGTTACATTGTGAAATTCAAATAATATTAAATATTTCAAAGTTTACCTTTGCGTTTTGTGGTATATTGTGTTTCAGATATTCTATATTACTTTTGAACAAACAAAGATTATTGATTTCATGCACAAGTGTTAATTTTAATTTTTCTAAGGGTTTGGAAGACCATTTGGGTGATATAGACTTCAAAATTGCTGGAACTCGGAAAGGAGTTACTGCTTGTCAGTTGGATATAAAACCAGCTGGAATTCCTTTGGATATCGTTTGTGAATGTTTAGAACCTGCACGCAAAGCTCGTCTTCTCATTCTTGAACGCATGGAACAAGAAATTAGTATACCTCGCAACAAGAATGACAATACTTCTCCACGACTAGGTTGACATTTTTAACTTTTCTAGTAGGTTTCCTTGATAAAATATGATATCCCAAAGCTTGAAATTTATTTCTCATGATGCAGCCACCTTAAAGTACAACAATGATGCTATTCGTCGCCTAATTGGGCCAATGGGCGCTCTAAAGAGAAAAATGGAAGAGGAAACAGGTCAATTTAACTTTTAAGTATCTTTGGTCTCCCCTGCCATTTAGACTGAATTGTGAAGTTGTCTTATAATTCCAGTTTCTGATATACTTTTTGAGGTAGAACAGTAGAAGTATTCATTTTGTTCATAATTTTTTGGTCTACGAGCTCTGATCCTTCTTGACCTTGTCACTGACTGCAGTGTTTTTCAAAAATTCTTTTTAAACTATACATTGATATATATTGTCCCTTGTTTGTCTTGTATGATTTCTACTGAATTGTGCTTGCTGTGTATTATATATACACTTAGAGTGACAGAACAAATTTACTGAACATGTTATCATGCGCTCCATCAGGTGCACGAATGTCTGTAGGCGATGGAGAACTTACAATAGTTGCTAAGAATCAATCTGTTATGGACAAAATACTAGAAAAGGTACTTCTTCCATTCTGTTAAACCATTAATTTGTATCCAATCGTGCTTTTTGTTTGTAATTTTATTCTTATAGTCATAAGTGAGATAATTATCTATCCTGTATCAGAAATTGTTGATGCAAGGATAAATTGATAATGTCATGAAGCAATGCTTTCCATAAGAATTATTATTTTTCTTGTAAATCGTTATCATTTACATTTTCTCATATGATTTCTTGGTGGTAATTCATGCATATATTAATGACAAATGGTGAAATATCAACCCTCATTTTTTTCTAATGACTGTCATTCTGAAGTTCAACCCTCTTGTTTGTCAGATTGATTTTGTTGTGGGTCGTGAAATTGAAGTTGGAGGTATCTACACAGGTATTGTCAGCAACATAAAAGAATACGGCGCTTTTGTGGAGTTTAACGGTGGCCAGCAAGGCCTACTCCACATTTCTGAGTTGTCATATGAACCTGTATGTATGATTTTAACTACTTTATTGAGTTATCGTTAAGACAATTTGTATCTAATAATTTGTATCTAATGACTGCATACATAGGTTTCTCGAGTTTCAGAGGTTGTCTCTGTTGGCCAGAAGCTTTCTTTGATGTGCATAGGCCAAGATGTTCATGGTAACATCAAATTATCCCTTAAAGCAACTTTGTCTCGTCCTGGAAGATTGAAGAGTAATGATGTAATTGAAGGATCTGTTACGTCCGCAAAAGAAACAGATGGGAATGCGTCTAGTGTACAAGAACAAAATTCTGCTTCTGAGTTGTCTTTGGGTGAAGCAAAATCCTCAACCTCCCAAGTTCCAGTAATTTTAATACGTAGTGCTGCAGAGTGTGATGAAGAGGAGAAATCTTCTACCTCAAATCCTTCTTCCAAAGCTCCTTGTGTAGATAATGGGGTCCAATTGAATCGCAAGTCAAAATCACGACCATCTCAAAATGCAAATGATTCTACACCGAAATCAAAATCTCGTAAATCTCAAGATGTTATCGATTCTTCAACTTCTCATTCAGGTCCCTTGCCATATACTAATGCTAAGAAGACAAAACTTTCAATGCAAAAAGAGTCAAAATCTGAACTTCAAAAGCAAGAGGAGGGTGAACAAGAATATAAAGATAAGGTGTCTGTAACTGCAAAAGATGTTGAAGTTGGAACCAAAGTAACTGCTAAAATATATCAAATTCGTGCACATGGGTTAGTGTTGGATTTGGGTGGAGGAGTTCGAGGAGTGTACCGGTTTGAGGTAGGAGTCCATCTTTGTATTGTTTTTTTGTCGTAACTAAGAACCATCCAATTCACTTGCTAACCTATTATTGTTCTGTCGTGCAGGAAAATAAGAGTATGGATTTTAAAATAGGCGATGAGATCCCAGTTGTGTGCTCAAGCTTTTCTAGCAAGGGAATTCCTGTATTGTCTTTAGTTGATGATAAATAACTTCCCTGTTGATCGTTTATGAGAGAGCCCATAAAGTTACCCTGCCATGGCTTGGAAAACATCTTCAACCCGTGTAAGCAACCATTGGTTTTATTGCAGTTTTTCGTGCTGAAACATTTTTACAATTTTTTTGTATTAATGCATGAGGTCATTGGCGGTGGATTTCATTCATTGCGTTTTCATTGTGTTAGAGTGTTTAGGCAATTTCTTTTTGGTATAAAAGTAAAAGAAGTAGAGTTTTGTTGTAAGAAAATACAATGTTAAAGTTACGAGATAAAAAGATCCATGAATGTAATGTTATGATTCTGATTATTCTTTGTTAAATTTAAGAATTAATATTTTTTATTCAGAAGAATTATCTCACTTAGCGAGTATTTTTGAAAATTTTATTTTTATATGAAATAGAAAACTTGTATGTGTTGTATATAAATGATTAAGATGTGAAGTTGTGATTATTTGAAAGAGTCTTGTGACTTAACCAAATTTCAAACTTCTCGATTACAATAAATTCATATAACTAATGTTATGATTTTGATCATTAATATTAATATTTGTTAATTGTATTTATTTTTCCAATTCTGATATAATTTTTTAATAGTAAGAGAGACCCGGGAGAAGTTTTTATCATATAAAGGTTAAGTTTGGTAGGAGTTTGGAATAAGTCCGAAAACTTGTCTTTAGGGAATATGACTACAGAAATTAAATATTAAAAACAACTTAATTAAATTCATAGTTAAAAAAATGAATTCACTCCGTAAATATAATTAAAAGATCTATAATTTAAAAAATAATTAAAAGATCCATAGTCAATCACAACTTTCTTAAAGTTATATAATTAGTATAGTTTATAGATATAATAAAGCAATTTAAAATCATGTCAACATAACTGTTATTTAATTTTTTTTTCTTGTACGGTGTCAAGTTTGTAATTACAAAAAAAAAAAAATAGTACTTTCAGTTCTATTGTTTGAATCTATAACAAATAGCTAGGTCAAACTATCGAAAGAAGTTAAATTTTTACAATTGATCGATTTTGTTTTTCTGGGTAAACGAATTCTGCCCTTCATTTTAATATTTGTGGGCTCAACTGTATTTTTTATCCTGTTTTTTCAAATTTTATCCAAATAAAGGAGAAGGAAAAAAAAATATATTTGTAATGAAAAAATATTTATTTACATGGTTGGATTTTGTTAAATTATTCTTTTTAATTTTTTTTATTTTCATTTATTAAACAATAGGAGATGGAAATAAAATTTGAGAAATGAAAAATATATAAATATTCAATAGAATTCAAATATAAAAGAAATAAAAAATAAATGTATAGTATATTTAATAGAATTGAAATATCAAAGAAATAAAAAATAAATGTTTAAGTATATTTAATAAAATTTGAATATGAAAGAATTAAAAGAATAAAAACATAGAAATTATAGAAAAATAAATAAAAATTATGAAATGTTGTAAAGAATGTTAGTAAACATTATGAAAATAGAAATTAAGTGTCAAGAAATAAGTAGTGCTTTATTGTTAGAAAAGAAAAGTAGTGTTTTTTTTTATCAAGAATAGTTGTTAAAATTTAATTATTAAAAGTTAATAATAAGATGAATGTATATTTTGGACAAACTCATAAACTCCTTCTTCATCATTTCTTAAAAAAACAAAGTCAGAAACTCCTCTATCAACAAATTAAGGAGGGAGATGATACCACAAATGATTTAACTCTGACTCACATGGTTCTAATAAATTATTTCTAATGATAGTGCACATATGACTTATAATAACTCCATTTGGAAAAGTACAAAAGGAGAACCTTCCATTTTCAAAATCTACACCAACATTAAAGGAATTCAAAATATTTAAGTCCTAAGTAAAAACATTTCTACTTCTTCTACTAAAGAACTCCACAACTTGTAAATATACTACCACCATCCTTTTATAGCATTGACTAAGACTAAGTTTATAAATGAATGCTCTTACATGCACTCTGCTACAAAGACAAGACCTATCACTTTTATTGGGTAAATGTGTCAAGGCACATATTAACTTTTCATACATTAAAATCTTATGGGTCTTACAATACATGGGCTGACTCAAACTCTAAATGAATGCTCTCACATGTACTATGCCACAAAGACAAAACCTATCACTTTTATTGGGTAAGCGTGCCAAGACACATATTAACTTTTAGTACACTAAAATCTGATGGGTCTTACAATACATGCACCGACTCAATCTCTAAATGAATGTTCTCACATGCACTCTACCACAAAAAAGACCTATCACCTCTATTAGGTAAGCGTGCCAATGAACATATTAACTTTTAGTACACTAAATTGTGATGGGTTTTTACAGTACATGGGTTGACTCAGTTTCTAAATGAATGTTTTCATATGAACTCTGCAACAAAGACAAGACTTAACACCTTTATTGGGTAAGCGTGCCAAACATAAGGTTGAACTTCATAGGGACATGAGTGGACTCCTCCTTATTTCAATCAATAACAACACCCTAAAATACTTTCCCTATAAATACCAACACTTCAAACCCAACCTATCATAGTCTTTTATTACCTAATAAACCCACCCACTACAACCACTCTCTATTGATCGACACTTCCACTTCTTTCAAATGGAGAACTTTGCCATCATCAACCAAGAAAACTATTCAAATTCTTACCTCGCAACCTTATTTTCAAATGGCCAAATCATTCGATCTCAAGATGGTGTGTAATTCCAATGTGAAAGTCCAAAACTCTTTTGCATACCATACAACTGCACATTCAACCTCTTGAAGCTTAAAGCGTGCTCAACTCTGAAAATTCTGTCCACCACATTCATCAACAAGTTGTATTTTTGAAGATCCACATTGAATGAACAAGGCATCATTGTGTATGATGCTCTTCAATATCAATAGATGGTGATGTTGTACAAATGAATAATTTTAAGTCTCATTTTCTCATTAACACAATAATTAAATTGTTTGTAACCTTTACAAGGTCGACTCAAGAAATAATTACTCTTCTACACCAAACTTTCTCATCCTCTTCCACAAATCTCACCAACAATATACTATGAAGGAATTCTAAAACGACAAGAAATCACATAAGTCAATTCTCAAATATTCCGACTACGATATAAAAATGGAAATCAGATTTTGATTATTCAAAAATCGAATTTTGACTTTGTGCTATCCGTACAATGTACAATGTGCTACCTGAGAATTTAAAAAAGGAACTGTGAACAAAAATAAAATATTAATACGTCTGTTCTTCGTTGATAGATGTAGTCATTGGCAGTTAATTTCATTTATTGTATTTCCGGTGGGGTTTAGGTGATTTTTTTTTTTGGTGTAAAAGTAAAAGAAATAAATTTTAGTTGTAAGAAAAGATAATGTTAAAGTTAAAAGATAAAATATCTATGTTATAATTTTGATTATTCTTGGTTAAATTTAAGAATTAATATTTTTTATTCAAAAGAATTATCTCACTAAATAAGTGGTGTACGTACAGTGAGAGGTATATTTGAAAATTGTACTTTTATATAGATAGAAAACGTGTAGTATGTGTTGTATATAAATGATCAAGATGTGACGAGTGAGTTAACCAAATTAAAAATTTAACAATTAAAACAAATATATATATATATATATATATA
>Ga0214544_1007723_pt1 | contig 18579 bp, 17 predicted proteins | sample CNSS3metaG_FD_160074 | JGI IMG/M metagenome (GOLD analysis project Ga0214544, IMG submission 160074) | Root nodule microbial communities from cowpea collected in UCLA plant growth center, Los Angeles, California, USA - CNSS3 | ecosystem: Host-associated > Plants > Roots > Nodule | place: USA... | reverse complement strand
TTTATAAAAAAAATAAAATTATTATATTATTATATATATATATATATATATATATATATATATTTTTTTTTTTTTAAATAATGACCAATACTACACTAAAAGATAGTGATAATATAATTTTTCTTTATCTAAGCGCAAGTTATTATCTCGTTCATTATCTAATTACTTGTTTATATATTATCTCATTTGTTGCATAAACAGGTGTTTATATTTAAATACACCAACTATATAAGTATATTTTTGGTATATTTAAGTGTATGGGAAATACAATTATAATGTTTTAGACAACAGTAATATTTGATTTATTTATTTTCTATCATGAAATAACATTTAAACAAAGAATAAAAGTGTAAAATATCGCAATTTAAAATCGATACAGTTTTGTCAAAAGCCATTTTTTCTCAATTGAAAAGAAAGAAAAGTTAAGGCCTTTTGAAAGTTTACATGTTTTGTGAACATTTACATGATCAGTTAATACAAAAATTGTACAAAAAATATTATTACCAATTTAACAAAATTTAATAACCATAATTTCAGGATCTAAGTGGGACAATTAAAATTATTTAGATTTTAATCCAGCGATCGTTTGAATTTGTGAATAGTTTTATCATTGTTTCAAAGTCATAAGAGATTTTGTTATACGCCGAGTGAATATAAATCAATTCAAGAAAATAATTTCACATGATTTATTTTAAATATTTAATTAAGAATATTTTTAAAAGAATTATTATTAATATCAGTGAATTTGTATGCTGAGTGAATATAAATGGATTAAAGAAAACAATTTCTCGTGATTCATTTTAAATATTTACAAGGGTTATATAAAAAAAAAAGGAGAAACAATTTTCGAGAACGTTTTTTAATAAGCAGGGATTTTGTTAAACACCTGAATAGGGTAAAATATGATTATAATTTTGTCGTGGTGTAAAAGTCAACAACTATATAATAGAGTATTTTTGTTCTAACATAACAGTATCCCATGCGCTGACGTGACATCCCGTACGATTCGAAAATTAAGAGTTTGGGAAATGCGTGGTATGAAACAAATCTTTGGTGGCCATTCTGGCATGTGGGATTGGGCACGTGGAGAATCCGTTACTCACGCTATTCGTGTGTTGGCTGGCTGCAAAGGAAAGAGAGAGCGACGCACTTACACGATTTTGAAGCGATTCCATGTTTAACTATCCACCACCTTCTTCTCATCTTTCGAAGAGCATAATTAAAGAAGAAAAAAACGCAAAAACTGTTAGGGTTTCGCTTATCGGTTTCTGCACAAAACCTTCCGTGAAGGCGAAGCCCCTCCACCTTCTATTTTCTTCGACATTGTGCTTTCTCCACCCCTTTCGCCCCCTAATTACACATCCTTCACATAGAATTATTTATCCCTTCCAGGTATCTTCTTTCTCGATTGTTTCCGTAACTGCATTTGATCTATCAGATATTTCCCTCATTACGAATGCTTGTGTGCGCATGTTACTCTCTAGTTGTATCAACATTGAATGATAGTATAAATATATACTTGTACCGCACAAATGTTTTGTATTTTAAAGTGATGATGTGCATGTTGATCTCCTTAGTGTTGCCAACTATGTGCGTACACACCGATCTCTTTCATTTCATGGATTGTTTTCGGGCTTCTCTATTATGCTGTTTTGTTTACTCTCTTGACTCGAGGCGAGGTGAAATCCATTGCGATTGGCTTAAATGATGATGTCATTACGAATCATTGTTTCCGTAAACAAAGTTAGTCTGTTTGGTCATATGTTATACATATATGTATATATATATATATATATATATATATATATATATATATATATATATATATATATATATATATATATATATATGAAATATCTGTTTTCATTGGTGCCTAAATTTATTCAGTTTCACTATTTAGTGTTTATTTGAAACCTGTTCAGTTGAACTTAATGGCAACCCATCCTTCCCCTTTCCTTCTAAGTTAGTAATTTACTGCACAAGTTTTTTTAAACCCTTTTTATATTTTCCTTTTAGTTGAGTACACTACCGGCTTTAACTACGATTTCATGAAAACAAGGAATAGTCACAATATCATTTTTACGAAACATATAGTCTCTCTGGTATTCCTTGGTAGATTGCGTGAGGGTATTAGTTATTATGATGAAAGGTTTATAATACTTGATCCCATGCTGCTTTTGCATTTAAACTTTACGTCTCTTGATTGGTCTTGATGTATGCAAGTTTCAGCTGAATGATCATTCTCTTTTATTTGAAAAAGCTTTGCTTCTCGGTATATTCTACTACTGTTTTTGAGGTTAAATTCGCACATGTTAAGGTGCAACTTAACCAAATAATTAAAGGGAATAACATATGCTGCTTTCCTGAACTTGTCCTAAGAAATCCATATTTACCGGGCCCTTAATTGGAACATTATTCATTCAGGTGGTGAATTTGATTTGAATGTCTTGTGTCTTTCTTCTTGGGTAATGAGATCAGTCAAGCTTGCCTCAGTAGGCAGAGATGGACATTGCTGCTCTTTTAACCTCTGCTGGAATTAATATTGCCGTGTGCGTGGTGCTCTTTTCACTCTATTCAATATTAAGAAAACAGCCCAGCAATGTCAATGTGTACTTTGGAAAAAGGTTAGCTTCCAGGTGTTCGAAAAGCAGGGATCTTTGTTTGGATAGATTTGTTCCCTCTCCTACTTGGGTAATGAAAGCATGGGAAACGACTCAAGAGGAAATGTTGACTACCGGTGGCTTGGATGCTGTGGTTTTTAGCAGGATGGTTGTGTTCAGGTTGCTCAATCATTTTAAAATTGAAACTTTTCAAAGCTGCATGTCTTTAAAGAAATGCTTACACTGTAGTTTTAATCTGAAATCCACAAGATGCCCTCACCTACAGAGTGAAGATATCTTAATCTTAAATAAGTACAATTGAATAGATGGTATATTGTTAGGCTCAATCATTATAATATTAGGCATGACATTATGCACCCACAAAAACTCTGATCAATATTTTTTAAAATGCCCAATGTGAGCACAACACTTTTATGATTTGTTTGTCTCTGAAATAAATGAAGATAAACACTTTGTGCAATAATAACTGGAACTGAGACTTGTGCTCACAGAATAGATACTACGTTGACTATAAATTATGCTTAATTGATATAGGTAAGTCAGTTTGAGTTATCCAGTCACCAAAGTAGCTTTTGGTAATAATGGTCCTTCTATGGAGTTTTACCGTCTTTATTAGTTTCAGTTTGGTAAATTTACTTGTTTGAGTTTGATGCCCGCTACGGAATTTTACGGTTTTTAATAATTTCAGTATGGTAAATTTCTTTGTTTGGGTTTGATGAGTTTGCTTTCTGCACTATTTTACGTTACTGAATTAAAACCATGGTTAATATCCACATAAAAGTACATAAAAATGAAGTGGAAACTAATTTTGTTCATTTTTGTGGCTCTAGTGCTTACTAACTATTGGTATCAATTTTTCTCTTTCAGTATTAGAGTATTTTCTGTTGCTGCTGTCATCTGCACTATTCTAGTGCTTCCAGTGAATTATTATGGTAGGGACAGAATACATAAGAATATACCTTTTGAGTCACTGGAAGTGTTTACCATTGAGAATGTTAAAGAAGGTTCCGAGTGGTATGAACCCGTTACTTTTATTCTAAATGGGAATTTCCATTATGTCAAAGAGTCAATATTGTGTTGAAGCTGAGAAACAATGAACAGGAAAAAAAAGTGATTTCTTGATCTGATAACTTTTGTACCTGTTGATTATATGTTATTTCAGTTTAAGTATAACTACAAATCGATTTCCTAATATGAAATTTATTCTCTCTTATATGTTATAGTTTTTTCTTTGTTGTGAGTTCTTGAACTACTTTAAGATAATTTTTTTTTGGGCATGACTAATTAACATAATGTTAAATCTTAATGAAAACATGAAAGATGTTAAAAAAAAATTTCCCTTAAGACATTAATTTCACATCTTATAAAATCTTTCAAACTTTAATAAAGCTTAAATATATATATATATATATATATATATATTATATTTCAAATACATGATAATTTTTCAAACACTGGGTAAAAAATGAAGAGTTTTAGATAAAAGAAAATAGGCAATAGGAATGAATTTAGTTAACTTCAGAAAATTTTTGTTGCCTCAAAATCTAAAATATAGATGATAAATTAAAATGATTTAAGTAAAATTAGATCTTATTTATTATTTAATTGGGATAGCTTAACCTTTTTCTTCTAACAGCAACTGGAATTGTTTCGAGATAGAATCATTCTTATTATTTATTCTCACTTCCATTTTTAGATGATATTGTGTGAATAGTTAATGATTTCAATCTGGAACACTCCTACAAACTGCTTACTTATTGATTGTATTTATTCTTTTGCTTGATGTCAGGCTTTGGGCTCATTGTCTCGCATTATACATCATAACTTTAACAGCTTGTACTCTTCTTTACTTTGTAAGGAGCTGTGACATGTGACATTAAATCGCAAGATTAATTTCTTTATCTGTTTTCAGAGTGAACAATGCTTTATTTTTCAAATGTTTAAATATTGACTAATGAAGCGGAATAATATTCAGGAATACAAAAGCATTACTAATTTGCGGCTACTGCATATTACCTCATCCCAGCCAAATCCTAGTCATTTTGCAATTCTTGTCAGAGGAATACCCTGGTCTCCAGATCAATCATACTGCGAAACAGTGAAAAAGTTTTTTTCATTCTATCACCCCACAACATATTTGTCGCACCAAATTGTGTATAAGTCTGGTGCAGTCCAGAAACTGAAGGTTTGTCTCTTTTTGAATTTTTTTCTATTTTTATTGTGTTTACAGAATATTTCTGGAGTTTTGTGAGAATGCCATTTTAGTAGTGAAGGGCAAGTTTGATAAAGGGAAAATGGGAGAAAGAGGTACTTATACAGTTGATCACTTCTAGTTCTATTGGTTTAATACTAGTGCTCCTCGTAAAGTTATGATTAGGATTTTTTCCCGGCACATAATTGAATGAATACAACTGTTTTTCTAGAACTTTACCACAAATAATAGTCTACTTATATATTTTAGACCCTTCTAGGTACTACTCTAGGCTTACATTATAAAGATATATTTCTAGAACATGTTTCTAGAATGTCTTTAGAATATTCTAAACATAGTTAGAAATTGGACTTTGTATTATGAAAACTAAAGCCCAAAATCAAGTTCATATTTCAAAATCATGGGTCTTCACATATTCTAGTCATGTGTCCTTTCTCGCAGTGCGTATCAGTGTTCTTACATCATGGTAAACTGAAATGAGTTTTGTGACAAAAGATATAGTTGACTTGTTGTCCATCAAAATATTGGTTTACTCTTCTTGAGATGAACTCAACTCCTTTACGAGATTTTGCAACTAAATTGCATGACAAACACACGAGGTAGCTACCACATACTACAATTCACATGTGGAAAGAGTAATGATCGATTACTTCTTTGACATCCATGTGAAGATAGTGTCTCCCATGTAAAGCACAAAGCCAATTGTCCTCTTGTGATCATCCATATCTCCTCTCCAATCACCGATCAGTGCATAAAAGAAGCTTGTAATAGAGAATAGTACAAGCCAGAATTTATTGTTCCTTAATCCTCCTTTGTCGTCTCACAATTGGTTGTTCGATCCTAACGTAAGGTTCAACCTATGTTCTTGAAAAGTGTGGGATCCGCTCTATTATGCATCTTTAGCTTCATTTCACATTCTGTTGGTGTATCGACCAAACTACTGTCATCCATCTTGAGCTTTTTAATCGTCTCCTTCCATAACTTTCTTGAGTTGTGAAAATGTCTTTGTCTTCTTGCTTTACTTCAAACTCTTTTGTTACCTTTGCATAGCTTTCTTGAGAGATAAAGATGTCTTTGTCTTCTTGCTTTACTTCAAACTCTTCTGTCATCTCTTAAATTTCTTGAATGTGTTTGGATTGCTACATTTAAAGATAAAATTATCTACATTGATGTACACAATTAAAACATCATATTTTGATCTTATATAAATTGCTTCAAATATCTTCTCAAAATATAGTCATCTGTTCCTTGTTAGACTGAAAAAAAGAACCTTTTTGTCTCTCTTTCTCGAGTCTTTCAACCTATATCCCTTCGAGTTTGAGAGAGATTATCCTCATTTTTTTTGGTTCGATGTGGTCAACTATCTCGTGAACATCTTGTGCACTTAGAAGAGTCTTCATCTTATAAGGACCCAATTGTCAATAGTTGCTCTTGTTGAGAATTGGGACTAGGAATAGAACCATGCTGCTACATGCCATCTCTTTAGATAGGACCTTCAAGCTCTAATGTCAATTTGTTGAAATTGTATTTTAGTAATGAAGGGAATTTTTGAAGAATGTGAAGACTAGAATTTTGGAGGGGATATTTTAGTCATATTTGATCACTTCAAGGTTTTCTGGACTTGACACAAACTCTAGGACAACCACCCTATTTATACTAGTGGTTCCTAATAAACCTATAGGCAGGATTTTGCCAACACATACTTAATCTAATAAGTGCCTTTCTAGACGTTCTGCACAGGTACTAGCATATCAACACACTACCCTAGAATGATATCCTAAAGAGATCCTTTGTAGAACATGCTTCTAAAATGTCTCTCTAGAACATGTTAAACATTCTTAGATTTTTAGGCTTTTTGTTAAGACAAGTAAGGCCCAAAATCAAGTTTATATTTCAACAGTTTTTTTTTTCTATTTTAATGTCATAAATATTTTCATAGTTCAAGGTGAATTAGCTTGTATCAAGGCTTATGGAAATAAGTTTCTGTTTTTCTTTAATTTTTGAATTCATGCTATGCAATTTATTTGGTTATTTGGTTGAACTTTTTCCTGTACTTCTTTTTCTTAATGTTCAAATCCTAGGAACTTTTAGTTGAGACGGGTTTCCTTTCTTTTCAACATTTTCATATACGCCTCTTTTTGCATTTTGATATCCATTTTGAGATGATAAAAATATCATCAAAGCCTTTCAAGGCTACGCAATACAGAATTCGTAATAAATTTATGCATAAAATTATCAAGAATAAACTCTTTCAAGAGTTTAAGCTGTTGGATTAAGACTTATGGATGATCTTATATTTAAGGTGCCCTCAACGTGGTCGTAGTTTTTATGGCATTATGTTACGAAAATGCTCTAAAAAACTCAAGTTATTAAATGAAGGCTTATAAATAGTTATCATGGTCCTAGTTATTGAATGTTTTTCATGGTCATATTTATCTGTGACATGCCTCAGTTCCTGAATTTTATCATGGTCATAATTATTGAATTTCATTTGTACGAAGTTAGCGGAATTTCTTAATATCTATGACATCTTTCCCTGTTTCCCTATTTGATGGGGTAATCAGGCTTTTATTTATGATTCAAGAAGTACTAGTGCGAAATATATATCACTTGTGGTCCCAGGCTTGTTATATATCACTTGTGGTCTTAAGAATCTTTCAAAAATAATATAGACTTTTCAAGCATTCTTCTCTCTGTTGACATTACTGTTGTTTAAACTTTTGTTTTTTTTTTAATCTTTTTCTGCTAGGATGATGCAGAATATATGTGTAAAATGCTCAGTTCTGGTTGTGGTTCAATGGAACAGACGTGTAAGCCAAGCTTTACGCAATGTTACTTTTGTGGAGGATCCACTAATTCTTTTAAGATTATTTCTAATGAAACCGATAGTATACATGGAAGAACAGGCTACTCTGACGTGCATTTAAATGCAAGAAAAAAGGTCAATTTCTGGCTGGATTGATTTATATAATTACAATATTAATGTGTTAGTCCGTTTCATTTTTGTGATCTAGTGAACTCCCATGATAAGAATTTTCTTGATCTAATATGAATATGTGAAACCTCTTTAATCTCTATTTGATTTTTAATGATTCACTTATTATTTTCTCTTCTGCCGCATTGTCCAATTTAAACCTCTGAAACAATTATAAATTATTTCTAGTAGACGTTTCTCTAAGCCTCCCAACATCATTTGTCCAATTTAAACCTTATGAACAAGTATAAACTATTTGTAGTAGATGTTTGTTTAGGTCTCCCAACATCATTTGTCCAATTTAAACCTTAGAAACAAGTATAAACTATTTCTAGTAGAAGTATGTCTAGGCTCCCCACCATCATTTATATGACCTTTTAATGTGAAAATAGAAAAGGCAAGTTACTTATCTAAGCTGCAGGAACATGACAATGAAGGCATCGCAAAGAAGCTTCACTCTTTTTTAGTCAGTGGAACAAAAGTCGTTCTTGGACCAGCTCCTCAACTAATATAGCTGATTAGGATGGACTGGTTCTTTATTTAAACAGTATGATAGGTTTGGTATTGTCGGTAGAAGAAAAAAACAAGGCAATTAGGACAGTTATGTTTTATAGCTGTAATAGACATTATAATTAGTCTGTTTTAGGTGTGTGGGGAGATTATGTTGTTGTATCTTAGTTTTGGTGGTAAAAGGTTGTGGAGAGTGAGGCCTCTCGAAATACCTCAGCTTTAATTGTTGTTCTTGTCTATTTCCCTAATACATTGATAAGGAATAGACCTTCATTGAATAAGAAGTATCTCTCTCTGTATACTTGTAAATATTGTTCTTATCAACTGGTATTCAAAGCATAGATCTTGGTTTTGTGGGGGTGGAAGTTAGGTTATGGTAAATACAAGAATGGATGGCTTTTAAAAGATGGTGCAAGAATTTGTTCAAGATTTTGACATAGCAGAAAATGAAAATCATAAGAGGTTCCAGAGGCCTGAAGATTTGATTAGGGGTCTCACCGTTGTGGTGGAAAAGATGTCGTGCAGAGGGAAAATTTCCAACGACGTTTCTGTGATGAACAAAGGCAGTGGAACGAGAGGGGAGGAAGATAGGGGGCATTCGGTGTCTTCCTTAAGGTGGAGGAAATTGGACATCCCTGATTTTGCAGGAGAGGAGGCTTATGGATGGACCAATCGGGTTGAAGAGACATTTCAGGTTGAAGGAAGTTATTGAGGAAGAAAGAATGTTGGCAGTCCTGATTGCATTAGAAGGGAAAGCCTTAAATTGGCTTCAGTGGTGGGAGACGTGCAATCCCAATCCTACGTAGGCTGCCTTCAAGGTTGTTGTTGTGTGAAGATTTCAACCGATGATCCTTTTGAAATTCTTATTGGATTAAGACAAACAGGTTTAGTGGAGGAGTACATTGAGCAGTTTGAACAGTATGTCGGGCATTGAGGAAGACTATTTGGTAGGCACCTTCTTGAATGGGTTGAAAGAAGATATCAAGGCTGAGGTGAAGTTGTATGAACCCAACAATCTTGTTGTGTTAATGATGAAGGCTCAAATGGTGGAGTAAAAAAGCAGGGTCACATCAAAAAGAGGAACTCAAAACGTTAGCGGAACCAATAATGGATACAAATAGTATTCTGTGACTATAAGTTATTCAAGGGATGGAGGGAATTCAGTGGTTGCTTGTAGTTCCAGCAAAGAAAATGGGGAGGCAGTGAATTTTCGAGTACCATGAGTAGTACTCCAATAGTGCAGCGGCTAAGAGGAGCTCCTTTTCGTAAATTGTCAAAAGAAGAATTGCTTGAAAAGATCAAGAAAGGGCTATGTTTTTGGTGTGACGAAAAGTTTGGCCCTAGTCATGTGTGCAGGAATAAACAATTGCACATGCTGCTTATGACCGAGGAGGATTTGTTTGGTTTTGTGGATTTGCAGGACAATGTTGTTAATCAAGAAGAAGATTTGGAGGAAAAAAGATAGGTCTTGCAATTATCTTTGTGTACCATGGTTGGGCTTACAACTAAGAAGTTTTGGAAGCTTTGGGGGAAAATTGAAGATTTGAGAGTGGTCGATTTTCTGATTGTGGAGCTTCCCACAATTTAATTTTGAAAGATTTGATGCCTAAATGTGTGCTAAAGCAAGAAGCTAAAATTCCATGTGGTAGAGGTGGGAGATGGGCACAAGGTGCATTGCCAAGGGAAGTGTCAAGGGTTCATTCTAGATTTACTGGGTTTGCAAATTCAATAAGCAATTTTCGTTTTCAATTTGGAAAGTGCTCACATTGTTTTGGGGTTGGAATGGTTAGCAAGCCTTAGGGAAACATTATCTTATGGGCAGTCATTTTGTTTTCTGGTTTAAAATTTCTCGGTGAGTAGTGTTTGTTGATTGAGGAATAGTTTAAATGGGCTTCCAAGCTCGTTGGGTATGATTTTGAAATTGTTTCAGACCCTGAAAGGAAAACCAAGTGGATGATGTTTTATCATGAAGGGATTATTTTATGGCTATCTCTTTGTTTCAAACAGATGAATGGGAGGCTTGGGAAGCAGAAGTTCAACAAGATGCTAAGTTGACTTCATTAATGCAAGAATTTTTGGTGAATTCTAAAGCTCATGATGACTACAAATTGAAGAATGGGAGATTATTTTATCAAGGGAAACTGGTGTTACCCAAGAAGTATTCTCACATTCCTTTTATCATCAAGGAGCAACATGAGTCTCCTTTAGGAGGCCACAATGGGTATTTTCGAACCTTTAAGAGGGTGGTCGGAGTGGTCTATCGGGAAGGCATGAGGAGAGATGTTAAAGAGTTTGTCATGCAATGTGATGTGTATCAACGCAACAAGACAAAAAATTGACCCTTGCTAGTCTTTTGCAGCCATTGCTAATCCCTACCTAAGTTTGGTCTTACATATCTATGGATTTTATTGGTGGATTACCCAAGGTTGGAGGAAAAGATACTATTTTTGTTGTTGTGGATAGACTCACAAAATATGCACACTTTTTTTCTCTGGCTCATCCCTACAAATGTGGCTTAGTTATTCCTTAGAGAGATGGTGAAATTACATGGATTCCCTTCCATGATAGTTTTGATCGAGACTAGTTGTTCTTCAGTAATTTTGGTGTGTTATTTCGCCAACCAGGCACTAAGCTTAAATTTAGCACAACCTACCATCCTCAATTGGATGGTCAAACAGAGGCTGTTAATAGTTGTTTGGAAACCTATCTTCATTGTATGATAGGCTCTCAGCCTCGACAATGGCCACAGTGGTTGCCATGGACTGAATTTTGGTTTAATACCAATTATAGTGCTTCGGCAAAGATGTCTCTTTTTAAGGCTCTTTATTGCCGTGATCCTCCCTTGCATTTAAAGGGTATTACTATTCCATCTAGAGTAGAAAGTGTTAACCAACTCCAATAGGAATGTCATGAGATATTGAAGGAGTTGAAAATGAATTTATGCAAAGCTCAAGATCAAAATCAAGTTCAGGCCACAAGCATAAGCGGGAAGTGGAATACCAAGTTGGTGATTGGGTTTATCTTAAGTTGCAGCCCTAGCTAGAAAACCCAATGAAAAACTCAGTCCTACGTTGTATGGACCTTACAAGATTAATGAGCAAATCAGGTTGGTGGCAGTCAAGTTGGATCTGCCCGCTCACAGCATAATCCATCCAGTATTTCATGTTTCTCTCCTCAAAAAGAGCAGTCCAGCTAGCTACTACCATCCAGGCCTTACCTGCTACACCCACAGAAGAATTGATTCTCAAAGTTTATCCAGAGCAGTTGTTGGATACAAGGCCAAATAGCCAAGGAGAATTGGAAGTTTTAACCAAGTGACAACATCTTCCCACCATTGAAAATAGTTGGGAAGCGACAACTTGCATTAACAAGGAGTTTCCTGAATTTCACCTTGAGGACAAAGTGAAACTTCATGGAGGGAGTATTGATAGGTTTGACATTCATAGTAGAAGAAAAAAACAAGGCAGTTAGGACAATTATGTTTTATACCTGTAACATACATTATAAATAGTCTATTTTAGGTGTGTGGGGGGATTATGTTGTTGTATCACAGTTTTGGTGGGAAAAGGTTGTGGAGAGTGAGGCCTCTCGAAATACCTCATCTGAAATTGTTGTTCTTGTCTATTTCCCTACTACATTGGTAAGGAATAGACCTTCATTGAATAAGAAGTATCTCTTTATGTGTAGTTTTAAATACTGGTCTTATCACAGTATTTAAGCCTATTTCTTTTTAACTATTTAAGAGCTTGATCTTTCTTTATCATATATTAACTTTTAGTATATGGTAAAGTGGGTCTATGCGTTAGTTAGAGTCCAACTAGAGGCCCTAGCTTAAGGTGGGCCGTGAGAGAAAAAAAATCTTTCAAGTTCCTCAACCTAACAATGTGAGTTATTGGGAGGGTTGGACTTTTGGATAAGGATATCATAGGGTGTGATTAGCTTATAAATACTGTTATTTGGGGTCATTCTCATAAGATCGTTGTCTATTAGATCGATAGATGTGTATCCAGAACTAAGAAATGCAAGAAAGTAACAAGTGGTGGAAAATATTCAATTTATTTTAAGGTTCAACGTATATTTTGCACTGGTTTGTTACTTCGTCTCATGCTTATTATATGCATTTGATTATATCTCTAATTTCTGTGTCGACATATGGTGGTCTGATACGTTAAAATACTTGTAACATCTACTACTTATGTATTAAGCCACAAATGAAGCAGTTATTACCGGGATATTTGTTTTGCCACTAATTATAGAAGTACACATATACTTGCTCTGCTTTGGTCCTAGAATCACAATTTTATGTCATTTCAAATCTGTGTTCATTTAACAAACACAATATGGACATGTTTGGACTTCAATACAGGAATGTGCAGCTGCTTTCGTGTTCTTTAAAAGCCGTTATGCTGCTCTTACGGTTGCTCAAAGTCTTCAAACATCAAATCCTATGCAATGGGTCACAGACCTAGCTCCTGAACCAGAGGATGTTTACTGGTCCAACCTTTGCATACCATACAAGCAACTTTGGATCCGTAAGATAACTACATTTGCGGCTTCTGTCACCTTTGTTCTTGTATTCCTTATCCCTGTCACATTCGCCCAAGGATTGACTCAACTCGAGAAGCTTGAGAAAATGCTCCCTTTTCTGTCAGGAATGCTTCAAAAGTAAGTTGTTGTATTTACACAACGGACAACATTTTCACAATATTTATGGATTAGAATTTGGAAACAAATAATTATGCATGAAAAGTTAAATGTTGATCTTATTAGTAAAAACATTTTTACCATGCGAAGAATTCATTTTATTTGTCTTTCTATTGAGCTTATTAGTTAGTACCATCTGCTCTGTTTGTTTTCTGACCTGGTGTTTTTATATTTGAAATACTTGTTAAAGTTACTTATTATTTGTCCTTCTACTTCACCTAATTTCCGTTTATAACTTCACTCGTATACACGTTGTTTTGCTGATAAAAGAATAATTCATTAAGTCAGAAAATATTTACAACGAGAAGGGTGGATGGATGAAAGGATACTCACTGGCATAAAAACAAAACATTAAACAACAAAGTAAAATTTGTACATTAACGCAGCAAAGCTACCCAAACCCTCCCTGTATCTGCTACGGAAATCTCATTCAAAGACCCAATTTCCTTACAACAAACAAATCCAAGTATGTAATCTTATTGAAAATCGAGAGCAGTGCAATATGTCTCATTTCAAATACATGAGTTACACATAAAGAATGTCAGAACATTGTTTTTCTGTAAGGGAGATTGTTATAAATTGTAGTTGATGATTATTTGTGCATAGGATGTGGAAGGTTAGCTTGTTAATTTAAATCTTAAGCCGTTTTAAAAATTATTGTAAATTGAGCAAGTGTTTGTTTTGCAGGAAATTTGTGGTTCAGCTGGTGACTGGTTACTTACCAAGTGTGATTTTGGTGTTATTTTTATATGCTGTTCCACCAGTGGTGATGCTATTTTCAACAATGGAGGGATGTGTTTCTCGTAGTGAAAGGAAGAAGAGTGCATGCTCCAAAGTTTTGTACTTCCAAATTTGGAACGTTTTTTTTGTTAATGTTTTTGCCGGGTCTGTTATCAGCCAACTCGCAGTATTTAGTAGTATAACAGAATTACCTTCCCAACTTGCCAAGGCTGTCCCTGCGCAGGTGAGATGCCCATATTTACTTGGCAAATGCCTATTGAAATGCGTATCCCTTGTGTGGACTTCACTTGCATAAATTTTGTTGGCATCGTTAAACTAAGCTTTTTTTTTTTTTTTCCCTTCAGTTTTTTTAGATCAATGAATTAGTAATTCTTCCATGATTAGTTCTTCACTTTAATGTGACTTTTTCATGTCATACAGGCTACCTACTTCACAACATATGTTTTATCATCTGGTTGGGCAAGTTTGGCATTTGAAATTATGCAACTCTTTCCGCTTTTTTGCAATCTGTTCCAAAGATTCATACTTGGGTATAATGAAGATACCATGAATGGCTTCCTAACTTTTCCATACCATACAGAAGTTCCAAGGATCTTACTGTTTGGATTCCTTGGCTTCACCTGTTCTATTCTGGCACCCCTGATATTGCCCTTCTTGTTGTTCTACTTCGTACTCGCATACCTCGTTTACCGAAACCAGGTTAGTACTTCTTTCATGGTTTGATCCTTTTAATTTGATTCACCGTGAAGTTAAATTGCGTTAATGCTTTTATATATGCATACACATTTACCTTTGTGGGCATATATTTGTTTTAAGGTGGCTTAGTTGTAAGGTTGGAAGGGAGAGTGGAAAACTTTACCCTCTAACACTTGAGAATTATAAGGTTGGTTTGATGGGTTTGTATGGAAGATCGGAGAGGTTGTGAATTCAACTTCTTCCTCGACCAAAATACTAATAACTAACATTTGTTGATAAAAAAAATTATTTTTTTGTTTTAAACTGTTTTAATTTGGGCATTGATAGATTTTGAATCCCTTTCCAATTTGACATTTTCATGTGGTAACAATTTTCAAGCAAATTTATATTGTGATATTTAATGCAATTATTATGATGGGATAATACGAGTTCAGGGGTCAGAAATCCACAGTTTTGGTGTCACCTTTTTTTCCGAGTAAAATTTACAAGGTTGAATGCGTTTTCTTTTACCATGGTGTAGTGTGATATCAATGCATCACTCGAGGTTTTATTCTGACATTTTGTAGTTTATCTTGTGAAAGCAGCAACTATTTCTGCGTCCATGTTTACATGCAAAAACGTTTAGCAGGGGTATGAATGCTTTAAACCACCTCATTTTGTGATGAAATGCCTCAAAATAGCATTGTTGCACGAGGTATAAATGAAAGGAATATTATGGTGGTTACGAGTAGCTGAAATAAACCATAGGACAGCTTACATAGTTCAAACCAAGGTTCGCGAAATTGAATCGGGCTACAAGGTGGAAATAGGAATATAATTTGAAGGGATTCTTGGCATAAGAGAAGATCAAAGTGAATGCTTAATTTGATTCCCTTTGGACTATAAGAACAGATAGACTAGTCGCCTGAAGACATCAGTCGGATTGAGAATACAATCGTAGAAAATGATTTGCCTCATTTTGTAGATCATGTCCGCAACTTTAGAAACAAGACACTTTCTGCGTATGGTTTTGGTTAATTGACTGGAAAGCTGGATATAGAATTTGATTATCTTGTTTACTGTGTGTGTGGCAGTTTCTTCACTTTAAATTCACCTTGGGCAGTTTCGTAGAGAAAAATTTTTACTCTACCTTGTGTGACATCATGACATGAGTGAACTTTTAATGTTTAGTAGTAAATTTTTATGATGATAGAAAAAAAGGTTCGACTTAACACTAGCATTTTCAGATTCTGAATGTATATATTAAAAAATATGATAGCGGGGGACAGTTATGGCCCATTGCTCACAACACAACGGTCCTTTCGTTGCTCGTCGCTCAAGTTATTGCACTTGGGGTGTTTGGCATAAAAGAGTCACCAGTTGCATCAGGGTTTACCATTCCATTGCTGATCTGCACTGTACTATTTCACCAATATTGTAGGCAACGATTTCTGCCAATATTTAAGAACAATGCAACACAGGTACTTTCACTTAATTACCCTTACAATTCCTACCCTACTCTATTCCTTTGTACGACTACTTGACTTGTTTGTTTTAGGTTCTTATTGACATGGATAGGAGAGATGAGCGTTGTCAGAGAATGGACCAGATTTATGAACATCTTAATTCAGCGTATTGCCAGTTTTCTAGTTCTAGTCAATCCGAATGTTTCAGCAGTCATAAAGGGGAAAGAGAAGATGTTGGAACGCCGCAAGATATGGAGAAAGGTTTGCTTCCATATCCAGTGCAGGTTTTTCAATTTCTATCTGAATTTAATGATATGATTTCATATATTATTTTGTTTTTATTTTTCAGCCAAGGAAATGAGCCAAGAAATAGCATGGCCGCCTGTTCTTCATAGTTTCGGCCAAGGGGGGAAGTAATTTTAGTTTTTACACCTGATGATGTTGTAAGAATTTTAGTGTCTCCAAAAAGGGGTGGAGCATCATGGATCAACAATTTTGATAAAAGATAAAATCTGGGTTCCAAAACAGGATTTGGATTGTCCCTGAAAGTTCAGTTGTGCAACGGACACTGCCAATTCTGTGAAAAATACAAAAGCTATATTTTGTTTAGTGATAAATGTGCACTTCATCTATTTCTTCCTTGCTATTTTGGTTTCGTCAAAGACAACAACGACGAGGATCTCATTTTTAACGTAATTAAGTTTTCATGATATTAAGGAAATTTAGGGAAACCTGATAAACTATCATGGTTTATTGTAAACTATCTTGTAAACTATGGTGTTAAAAAAACGAAATTCAACTAGACTGTAAAAAGCAGTTATTCTTTTATTAAAAATTAATTTAAAGTATTATTTCGTTCAATTTTAAAAAAATGGTTTATGGCCACAACGTAGAATTATTATCTGACTTAAACTATTTGCATAATAATTGTCTACGACTAAATGCACGCATTTTTTAAGTTCTTGGGTTTAAAACTTCACCTTTTATTGATATTGTTTTTATATTATAATTATGATACTTTTATATATTTATTAGATATAATTTGTCTATGAAAAGAATAGTTGTTGATGGATAAGATCATTTTAGGCACTATTTTGAACTTTGATATTTTACTTACAATCATTTACAATGACATAAAAATTTATTAACAAACAAAATAGAATAAAAGAATGTAATATATGAAAATTATACAAACCCATGATAAAATTTAAATTAATGTATAAATTTCATAAAAAATTATTAACAAACAAAATAGAATAAAAGAATGTAATATATGAAAATTATACAAACCCATGATAAAATTTAAATAAATAAATAAATTTCATTAATGTGAGTGGAAAGAAATAACTTTTTTTATTATAGTAGAAATTTAGTTATCATTGTGTTAAGGGGGGCGACGATTTGACATTAAATGTACAATTTGACAATTATTTTTAGGATATTTTGGTTATCTAAAAAGTCAACTTTTGTATTTATAAAGAAGAGAACGAGAAATTGAGAGATAAAATAGTAAGCAAAAATGAGTAAAAATTTATTAGATGTCAAAATAATAATATTCATAAATATAATCGAAAGGTTGAAATAGAAGGAATTGCAAGATCGAATTACGATTAACAAGTCTTCTATTATTTCTTATCCAACCATTTTAAGGGGTTTCTTCTTGCACTTTCAAGTTTTCTTCTACACTCTTAAAATACTTTTCAAATTCTAAAATCACATTTACGTAAATCACACTCCAAAAATTGCTTCCGAATGTCGATTTTCACTAACCGTTACTTTTGGATATCAACATCCGGTGAAAATTGTGGACTTCTGAATGAATACACCAAATGTTAACATGCATGAAATGTTCACGAAGAGGATGCATGCACAACAAAATACATATATATGTTGACGAATAATTTCCTGGAAATCCTAAATATATCTCTTTGATAACTATGCACAAAAGAGTAATTATGTTGTCAAAAATATGTAGAGTGTTGTGACTAGGGCTGGGCATAATTAATTTAACTGTACTGTACTACAGTTAATTGTATTGTTTTATATTAAAATAAACTGAATTGATTGTATTAAAAATTGATCTATACTATTATCCGGTACAGATTTTAAGAACTAAACTTAAATGAGTTAACTATAACTGAACTGCTTTTTAGTTTTTTCTGTGCTTCACGCTTAGATAGTACTGATAATGTACGACACTCTGTGATTTCCTCGTCTCATGTACACTATGCACAAAATTTACTCTTTGATTTTTTTTTTCATTTCATATACAATAATAAAAAAACGTACGTAACACTTTTTAGTTTATGTTATAATAATATATTTAAGTGAATTTTATGGTTATATTATAAGTTATAGTTTACTTGATATTAATTATTTTATTTTATAAAAAATAGTCTGTAATATTTGTTTTATTTTATAAAAAATAGTGTTATATATAATTTATATTAATTTATATTAATTAATATAATTATCTATGATAAAAAAAATTTAATACTTCCAACACTTATTTTCTAAATATTTTTTTATATCGAACACAAAATAAAATTTGTCTCTTTTAATTGTAATTTCCTCTTTTCCTCTTGAATCAAATGTGGTTTTTTTATATATCATATAATTACTATTATTCATGAAAGAGGGTATAATAGTGGAAGAATTAAATTTTATAAATAATAT
>Ga0214544_1007721_pt1 | contig 18582 bp, 21 predicted proteins | sample CNSS3metaG_FD_160074 | JGI IMG/M metagenome (GOLD analysis project Ga0214544, IMG submission 160074) | Root nodule microbial communities from cowpea collected in UCLA plant growth center, Los Angeles, California, USA - CNSS3 | ecosystem: Host-associated > Plants > Roots > Nodule | place: USA... | reverse complement strand
TTTTACCAAACTTACTCAATAAATCCAATAATCACAAATCCTAATTAAATCAATCTTTAAGAACAGAAAAATCAATTAAATCCCCAAATTTAAATATTAAATGAGGGCAAAAATTTGAACTCATCAATTCTTTTGAGTGGGGGGGCCTCACCTTGTGAGAGTTAAAAGTTTGAGATTAAAGAAGTTTTTTACAAATATAGTATGGATCAAAGTGGATGAATGTGCATTACATCAATCAAGAGTGTGAAAAAGGGGTTTTTGAGTTTTTGAAATATGCTCAAGAACACGCAATCTCTATTAATGGGACATATTTTTGTCCTTGTGTTCGTTGTCTTAATCAAATATGTCAAGACTTGGGCACGATGCGTGATCATCTATTCATCTTCGGTATAGTAAGGAGTTATACACTTTGTACTTGACATGGAGATGTATTAGACAAGTCTACGACATCACAAGGAACAACTTATGTGAATGAATATATGAGTGATCACTTATAAGACATGGTATGTGATGTTGTGGTGGAAAATTTTGGAAAAACTCATTTATATGGTTTTCTTAAGTCTGATTCATAGGAAGAGTTGTACCCAAGATACACTAACTTTACGCGATTGTCGGTAACTTTGAAATTGTTCAGTATAAAAGCAAGGAATGGATGGACCGGTACAAGTTTCAGAGAATTGTTGGAGTTGTTGAAGGAGATGCTTCCAAAAAATTACGAGGCGAAGAAAATTTTATGTCCAATGGGTTTGGAATATCAAAAGATACATGCATGCGCCAATGATTGTGTTTTATACAAAGACGAGTTTGCTTCACTGAAGGCGTGCCCAACATGTGGTTTATCGCGATTTTAAAAGAAAATTGATGGAAATAATGGTGATTAAGACAAAGATGGTCCACTTGCTAAGGTGATGTGGTACCTTCCTATAATACCTAGATTCAAATTGTTGGCACAAGCAAGCTTGAAGCAAAGATTTGATAAAGCCAAGTGCATGAAGATCACATGTGTTTGATGAAGATTGATGAAGATCCACTTGAAAATTATGTTTTTAGTGTATTAAATCTGGAAATAATGTGTTAAATGTAATGATTAGGTGTTATATCATGTTGGTAGGCTATATGACATAGGTTGGATGTCTTTTAGTCTTAGTGCGTCTCTTTTAATCTGTTAAAATGGGTTCTAACAAGTTAAAAAACTTGTAGTATACCGTTTCTAGTATAAATGTATTCAATCAGTTGAATTACTTTTCAATCGACTGATTTTACTTAAGTCAAGTGAAATCAACTGACTATACGAAAAATTCAACCGACTGATTTCACTTAAACCAAACTATATATGTTGTGTTTTCGAGAGCATAGGTGTAATTTGAGTTTTAGAGCACAAAAACTTGTCATTCATCACTAGAAAACTCTCTCTCTGTAATACACAGCTGGAATGTGTTGATTGAAGATCTTGGTTGATCTTGGAGGCATTTTGGCTTAGGAATAACTTGAAGAACACATGTATGGTTAGCTAGGGAGAGTCAACATCAGGTATGATTGTTCTTGTGCCTTTGGTTCTTTTGATTTCAGGTCTGTAAGTGTGATTCTTGCAGGGTGTTAGTCTAGATTTTTGTGTGAGTAAAAAATATTGTGAGTTTCTTTATTCAAAAGTGTAATCTTGGTGTGTGATTTGTAAAACTTTTGAATATAGTGGAAACCAGGCTCAAGTTGTCCTAGTAAAGTGGATGTAGCTCTGTGATTAAGTGAAGCAATATAAAAATAATTGTGTAATTCTTTTTCCATCATCTCACTCTATTTGAATCACTCTAAAAACTCAAGAGAACCAAGTAATCCACTCTTTGTTATGCTTTAATGCGTTCTTGTGTAATCTGAGGTTGTATACCTATTAGAAATATTGATTGGATGTAGCTTTGTAATTGAGTGAACCAATATAAAAACAATTGTGTAATTCTCTTTCCTTCATCTCACTCACTTTAAATCACTCTAAAAACTTAAGAAAACCAAGTAATCCACTCTTTGTTGTGCTTTAATGCATTCTTTTGTAATTTGAGGTTGTATATTTGTTAGAAATATTGATTGGAACAAGTCTTATATGTAAAAAATTGTTGTTTGAGTTAAATTTTTTTAATTTTGCATTCTGCATAAATTCCTAGGACTTTAGCTGACTGATTTGATATTTTAATCGACTGTTTCATACCTCAAGAACTAATTAGTCTGTTGTTTTATATTTTGACAGATTCAAAGTGTACTGTTATGTAGATTTTACATTCTAATTCTCTAGTCTATTTGATTCAATTAAAACGAGTTTTATGCTTTCAAAAAAGTTTTAAACAACCAATTCAACCCCCTCCTTCTTGGCTTAAATTACCATTTCAAACTTACAATTGGTATCAAAGCAAGGTTCTTGAAAGATATTCAAGTTTGATAAAAAATCTTTTGAAATGGCTGAAAATAAACTACCTTTTACTAAAGGTGCTTCTACTCATAGGCTACTTATGTTTAGTGGCATAAACTACCAGTTTTGGAAATTAAGAATGCAAATTTTCATTGAACCTATAAACAAAGCGATTTGGGATGCAACATTTAATGGACCATATTTTGAAAATAAGTAGGTGGACAAACGTTGGACTGAATGGATGGATGAAGAAAGGATAAGAGCTTAATATGACTACAATGCAAAGAATATCATAACTTCATTTTTTAATATGGATGAATTTTTTAGGGTCTCCCAATGTAAGTGAAAAGGAAATGTGGGATGTACTAGAAGTCAGACATGAGGTGAAGAGACCAAGGAAGCATGCCTTGATTCAAGAGTTTGAACTTTTCAAGATGCAAAAAGAAGAGTATATAACTGAAGTTCAAAAAAAGGTTCACTCACATTGTCAACAGTCTCATGGGTCTAGGCAAAGAATTTGACAAATACGAGCTAAACATCAAAGTGCTAAAGTGTCTTGATAGAAGTTGGCAACCAAAGATGACTGTCATCTCAGAATCTAAGGATTTATCCATCATCACCACAGTTGCACCGTTTGGCAAACTAAGAGAGCATGAAATTGAAATGCAAAAGCTAAGTGAGCTTGAGTCAAGTGAGAAAAAGGTAAAAACCATAGCCTTGAAGGCTAACTCTAAGAATATTGATGAAATCGAGGAAGAGGTAGCTGAATCAAGTGATAATGAGAACTTGAATCTACTAGTCAAGTGGTTTAGGAAGTATCTAAAGAGGAAAGGCAACAAAGGTAATTAAAGGAGATACATTTCTAAACAAAATGATTCAAGTAATACTTCAAAATTCTCATGTTATAATTGTGGAAAGCAAGGACATATTAAGATTGAATGTCCTAATGTTGACAAAGAGAAAGAGAAGTTTGGTGACAATAAAAAGGAGAAAAAAGCTAAGGAAAGATGTGCCTACAAAGCTTGAGAGGACAATGATGATTCAACAAGTAGTTCATCTTAAGAAGGAAGTGAGGAAGCAAATCTATGCCTCATGGCCAGATATGAATCATCCTTATCAAGCCAAGTGAGTTCCTTGTCATCCAAAGATAAAATTGACTATTACCAATTTTTGCATGACTTTGAAGAGTTGCATAATGAGGCTAACAAAATTGTTATCATGAACAATCGACTAAAAGGGTTAAATAGCTGGTTAGAAAATATAGTTAGCCAACTAGAATCAGAAACAAACGACTTAAAAACTAATTTTGAACATTTAGAAATGATTTATAGTAATTTGGTCAATTGTTATGAAAAAAAGCTGGCTATAAAACCTTGTGAAAAATGCACTACTTTGAAAAATCAAGTGAAATATCTTTTGAAAACTTATGCAAAGTTCACAAGAGCAAAGCAAACCTAGAAGTTGTTCTTAGCTCTCAAATTTGTGTTTTTTGGAAGGTTGGACTTGGTTATACACCTATCTTTGAAAAAAAAGCCAAGAAGTTCTCTCGTTTCTTTTCCAAGAGTGAGCCAAATGTTATGCCATTCATTTCTTGCAACTATTGTATGAAGAAAGGCCATGTGCTTAAGAATTGCTACGCAAGAAAATATGACGTACCTAAGGGATTTATAAAATGGATCCGAAAGGCAAAATCATGTTGGACCCAACCTATCAAAGGGTACCATGTAATGCTATGTTGTTTTGCAGGTCATAAAACATGAAAAGAAAGACCTATGGTACCTAGATAGTGGCTGCTCAAGGCATATGACTGATGATAAGTCCAAGTTTGCAAAGTTGGAACTGAAAGATGAAGGCTTTGTGACTTATGGTGATAATAACAAAGAAAGGATACTTGTAAGTGGAGTCATAAGTAATGGAGCCTCATTCAATATCTATAACGTGTTCTAGTTGAAGGGCTAAAGCACAATTTGATAAGTATAAGCCAACTGTGTGACAAAGGTTTTAATGTTGTGTTTGAACCAAATCATTGCCTTATATATGATGCATGTGGTAACATGGTGTTGTTAGGAGAAAGAGTCAATAATATATACTTGCTTAATCTGCATCATGCATCATTTATCATTCATTGTTTGCTTACAGAAGAGGATGATACTTGGTTATGGCATAGGAGGCTTTGAACATACATATGTACCATTTGAATTGGCTAAATAGAAAACAATTGGTTGAAGGGTTACCAAAACTTAAATTTGAGAAGGATAGAATATGTGAAGCATGCCAAAAGGGAAAGCAAACCAAAGTTTCCTTTAAACCCAAAAACTGTATTTCAACTGAAAGGTCCTTGGAATTTCTTCACATGGATCTATTTGGTCCTTCTAGAACTATGAGTCTTCGTGGAAACTTTTATGCATTGGTTATTGTTGATGATTTCTCTACATTTACATGGACATTATTTCTAGTTGCTAAGAATGAAAAATTTCATGCTTTTAAGAAACTTGCCAAGGTTTTAGAAAATGAAAAAGGTTCTAAAATAGTCTCTAAGGAGTGATCATGGTGGAGAATTTCAAAATGAAAAGTTTAAGCACTTTGGTGAAAAACATGGTATTAAGCATAACTTTTCAGCTCCTAGAACTCCACAACAAAATGGAGTGGCTGAGAGAAAGAATAAATCATTAGAGGAACTAGCTAGAACCATGTTAAATGAAACCTCATTGCCTAAGTACTTTTGGGCTGATGTAGTCAACACAACTTCATATGTTTTGAACCATGTGTTGATAAGGCCAATTTTAAAGAAAACACCTTATGAACTTTTCAAAGGTAGAATGCCTGCCCTAAATCACCTAAAAGTATTTGGTTGCAAATGTTTTATCTTAAATAATGTAAAAAAGCAACTTGGCAAATTTGACTCAAAAACGGATGAAGGCATCTTTCTTGGTTATGGTATTAATAACCATGCATATAGGGTTTATAACAAAAGGCTAATGATTATTTAAGAGTTTGTGCATGTTGTATTTGATGAAACTAAACCAGTGCAGCAAGATCAAAGAGCTAAGATTGTTGATGAAGAAGATATGTTGCAGGAAAATCAAACTGCTGCAAAAAAAGAATCTGCTGTAGGAAATCAACAAGTTGAAAAGGAAATTCAATTGGCTAAAAAAGTTGCAGACAACAACTTACCCATGGAGTGGATTGAACCCAAGGGTATCAAAGGACAACATAATTGGTGATATAAAATAGGGAGTATCCATTAGACACAGGCTTGTATTCTTTGAACATGTTGCATTTGTGTCTAAAATTGAACCTAAAAGTGTGAATGATGCATTATGTGATAGTAATGGGTTGTTGCTATGCAAGATGAGCTTAATCAATTCACTATAAATGATGTGTGGTTTCTTGTTCCTAGAACTAATGAAATGAATGTCATTGGTACTAAATGGGTGTTTAGGAATAAAATGGATGAAAATGGTAACATTGTTAGGAATAAGGGTAGGCTAGTTGCTAAAGGTTATAATCAAGAGGAATGTATTGATTTTGATGAAACATATGCACGTATAGCTAAGCTAGAAGCTATGAGATTATTGTTGGCATATGCTTACATGTGTAATTTCAAACTTTCTGAAATGGATGTGAAAAGTGCATTCTTGAATGAATTCTTAAATGAAGAAGGGTATTTATCATAACCCCCTTGCTTTGAACATCACCTCTATCCTAATCATGTTACCAAATTGAAAAAGGCTTTGTATGGTTTGAAACAAGCATCACGATAATGGTATGAGAGGCTAAGCAACTTTCTTTTATCAAAAGGTTATGCTAGAGGTGCTATTGATAAAACACTTTTCATTAGAAAATATGCAAGTGATGTGATACTTGTTTAAGTGTATGTTGATGATATAATCTTTTGATCAAATAATAACTCCATGTGTGAAGAGTTTGTTGCAGCTATGCAGGGAGAATATGAGATGTCTATGATGGGTGAACTAACCTACTTCCTAGGGTTACAAGTGAAGCAACTCAAACATGGGACCTTTTTAAGCTAGTCAAAATACTGTTTTGACCTGTTGAAAAAGTTCAAAGTGGAGGATTGCAAAGAGGCTACCACCCGAATTGCTACAAACTGCCTTATGGATGTAAATGAAGCTGGCCATCAAGTTGATTCAACCAAATATAGAGGATTGATTGGTTCTTTGCTATATTTAGCCGCTAGTAGGCTAGATATCAAATTTGGTGTTTGCTTGTGTGCAAGGTTTCAATCCAATCTAAAGGAATCACACTTCAAGCTGCAAAGGGGATTCTTAAGTATTCGAAAGGGAAAAATAATGTTCGATTATGGTATCCAAATGAGCCTAACATTGTTGTTAGTGGGTTTTCAGATTTTGACTATGTAGGGTGCACATTGGATAGGAAAAGCACAACTTGTAACATCCTAGCCGGATATTACTTATTTAAACTAATTTAATAGTAAATAACCAAATCCATAACATTTATTCAACACATTTCCCAAGATGTGGGAAAAAAAAACTTTATTATAAGCGCCAAAATGTTTAAAACATCTCTTTAATTCGTCCATACATAAACAAATCCAAAGTCAGATGAACCATCCAGAATACAACTTCCTAAAAATAACAGTAGAAAATAAAAACCATGCAAAATCCCCAAGTTGGCCCTTTCTCCGACTCTAAGTATCCACGAACTCATGCATCAACATATGTCCCCAACAAAGTATTGCATCAAGACCTCTATCTAAAGCAATGTAGAATCTTCCTCACAGTCCACATCTGCACCCGAAACCTCCTAATGCCATTCACTATGTCGCTAGGTGAACTTGCGCTCTAGGCCGCCTGATGGGCACCTCATGCCACCAAGCGCCATGTGCCTTCCAAGAACTCTACCAGTTTGCTTCCGCTTGGCGACACAACCGCTTCTACTAGGCGCCACATGTCCAATGCTTCCCTGTTTGTCGCCTGACGACTTATGTCGTGCCGCTAGTTGCCACACCAGTAGCATCACTACTACTGGTTTTTGGCATTTTGGGACGGGTTCCAAGGAACCCCAAGCATTTAATACAAAAATCACAAAACATATAGTTTATCCAGTCATAATCATTTGACTGAATTACAAGTCACACATTCTTGGTGTCACAAAAGAGGTCATACAATCATTCAACTATTAATGTTATTTCTCCACACATAATCTGTTACCAATTAAGCATATTATCATGAATTACAACGCATTACACACAAGCAAAGACTCCAAGTCAACCACTGTACCACATCACATTCTAGAATTCCCCCACTTGTAATCTCTTTTAATTCCAAGTATTACACATTCATACATATACTTAACTTAATCACATACATATGTTTCCTTCCCACACCCTATGCCCAATTACTCAACATTATGTACAAACTTTCTAGATAACGACACCCTGGAATCCAACGCGAAGCAAATCATCGTGTTTGCTTGCACCTGATGTGTCGCCTGGCGGCAGTTCCCGCGCTGCCAGGCAGTGCATACAAAATCATGGTTCTGTCCAGATTTTCCTACACCTACGCGAACTCCAAACTCCCAACTCATCCATTCAATATATATTTTGACATATCCTTACGGTTCTAGCGAAATTTTAGAGTTCATATTCGTTCCCAAATAATATAATTTCCATGAAACAACGCACTAATCACAATAGAGACTACCCTTACTCATCCCCAATCCCAACATGAACCTTAATCCCCTAATCATGAAAATTTCATACAATTTTTATCAATTATTTCCTCTTAAATATTTAATCATTTGGTCAATTAGGAAATAATCCACAAAAATTCATTACAAGCATCACAACATCACAAAAATGCGAGAAATCAGAAAAACTAGGCCAGCCAACTCGCGTTGCTTGGCGGGCAACACACAACCGCTAGGCGGTTCATAGGAAAAACCCAGAAATTGGGTTCTGAAGCATGTGTCTCCTAGCGGGTCACATATGACCTCTTGGCGGTTTCTGGAAAATTCTAGAAACCAAAACAATTGATTACATTTTGGAAGAATCCATGGTTCACATGCTTTCCATTCAATCCAGAAATAAGACAATTAAAATAAAACATGTATTACAACTCCCCTAACCTGGTTCCTTGTTCAAATTGACAATTCAAGTGTTTTTTTGTGATCTCCAATGGTCTCTCCTTGCCTCTTCAATCAATAGCACTCAACCTTCCAACAATGCAGCTTTAATAACCTAGAAATCCTCTGCCTAAGACTCACTAGAAAATGCAGTGTTTCCCTTTCCTCTAATTCCCTTCTCTCTTAAATTATTGCCCCTTAATTACCCTTTACCCTACCAAAACGAAAATTGGTTAAAGATTTGGTTAATGACTATTCAATGGTCATAAATTAGTGGTTTCTCAGCCGTTTAAGACAGCTAGGGTTTCCCTGCTCCTTCACCTTCATGCCTAAAAAGAAATTCAGCAAAAAAAAAGAAGTTAGTTCACACAAGCCAAGGTTCTAACAAACAACCCCACAATTCCAAAGCAAGTGCATAACTAATTCAACAAACTCGTGTTTCATGATAATTCCTATACATATAGGATTATTTTATCACTCATCATGCTCAAACATATTATTAAAAATTACACAATTAAAATAACACATAAATTGACACACACAAGACTCGAACCCAAGTCCTCTCACATGACCAAGTACTCTCAAGGACTTGAGCTAATACTATTCCGCATCATAAAAGTCCACATTAAATGCCATAAAGGCTTCTACTACTCGTATTTATTAAATAATTATTTATTTAATTATTTAAATCCTTGGGTCTTACACAAGTGGTACATACCATCTACTTGGATCAAGCCTAATCTCTTGGAATAACAAGAAGCAAGCATGTGTAGCACTATCTAATGGTGAGGATGAGTTCATAGCAGTTGGACATGCATGTGCTCAAAGCATATGGTTAAAGCATCAACTTATGGATTATAGTGCAAAGCCAGAGAAGATACCTCTTTATTGTGACAATACAAGTGCAATCAACCTAACTAAGAATCCAATTCAGCATTCTAAAAATAAATACATTGAAATAATAAATAATTGCATAAGAGATCATATTCAAAAAGGTGAAATTGAAATCAAGTTTGTGAAAACTAAAAACCAATTGGCGGATTTATTCATTAAACCACTTGCACGTGATAGATTCAACAAGCTTAGAACTGAATTAGTTGTTCTTGACATGAAGAATGTATGTTGTAAGACCTGAGATATTTAATTAATTAAATAAATAATTAATAAATGCGGGTAGTAGGAGCCCTTATGACAATTAATGTTAGCTTTTATATCTTGTAATAGTATTAGCTCAAGTGGTTGAGAGTACTTAGGCATGTTGAAAGGACTTGGGTTCGAGTCCAGTGTATGTCATTTGTGTGTTATTTTTAATTTTTTATTATTTTAATAATAAACTGCTTGATCATGATAAGTGATAATAAAATCTTAGATTTATAGGAATTATCATGAAACATGAATGGGTTGAATGGTTGAACATTATCTTGATAATTAAGTTGTTTAGGATCGAACCTTGGCTAGCATAATTTAGCCTTGACTTGTTTGTGTTTTATTATTTTTTGGGTTCTACTAGGTTAGGGAAAACCTAAAAACACTAGTAGCCGTCAGAGAAACCAAAGAGGTATGGGATAATTAGTTTGAGTGCAATGGGATAGGAATGAGTGTTAAGAAGGGGGAAGAATGGAGTTTCGTGTGGATGGTTGGAGAGAGTTCTAGAGGACACTAGAATGTGAGAAAGAAGAGTGTAGAGAGACTTTTATGCAAAGGTTAGAGAAAGACTTGGAGCTAGATCAGTGGTGGTGCAAGAAGGACTCTAGGATGTCCAATTGGAGCAAGGAATACAAGGTTAGGGGAACTGCTCTATTTGTCATATTAAATTATATGATTTTACGTGGTATGTTGTATGATTGAGTGACTTTTCCGCATTAAATTCCATTGGTTTTGAGTTTCTGGAAATTTCTAGAAACCGCCTGGTGGCTTTGAAGGCCCGCCAGGTGATGCATGAGTCTGACACCCATTTCTGGGTTGTTTCTGATGAATTGTCGGGCGGCACGGGTGCTTCCTCCAAGCGGTACAGGTGATTCCGCTAGGCGACACAGATAATAGTGTGATTTTTGTGATTTTTTTTATGCATGTTGAATGAATGATCTTCTATAATCATTGATCATTATTGTGTTTTACGATACTTGAAAGAGTGAATGGGTTGCAACTCATGAAAGGTTCATGTTAGAATTTGGGGCCAAAACTGTTAATATGAATTTGGGGGTTTAACCATGATGAAATTAAAATTATATGATTGTATTGGATGAATATGCATGGGAAGAATTACTTATTTAAACTAATTTAATAGTAAATAACCAAATCCATAACATTTATTCAACACATTTCCCAAGATGTGGGAAAAAAAAACTTTATTATAAGCGCCAAAATGTTTAAAACATCTCTTTAATTCGTCCATACATAAACAAATCCAAAGTCAGATGAACCATCCAGAATACAACTTCCTAAAAATAACAGTAGAAAATAAAAACCATGCAAAATCCCCAAGTTGGCCCTTTCTCCGACTCTAAGTATCCACGAACTCATGCATCAACATATGTCCCCAACAAAGTATTGCATCAAGACCTCTATCTAAAGCAATGTAGAATCTTCCTCACAGTCCACATCTGCACCCGAAACCTCCTAATGCCATTCACTATGTCGCTAGGTGAACTTGCGCTCTAGGCCGCCTGATGGGCACCTCATGCCACCAAGCGCCATGTGCCTTCCAAGAACTCTACCAGTTTGCTTCCGCTTGGCGACACAACCGCTTCTACTAGGCGCCACATGTCCAATGCTTCCCTGTTTGTCGCCTGACGACTTATGTCGTGCCGCTAGTTGCCACACCAGTAGCATCACTACTACTGGTTTTTGGCATTTTGGGACGGGTTCCAAGGAACCCCAAGCATTTAATACAAAAATCACAAAACATATAGTTTATCCAGTCATAATCATTTGACTGAATTACAAGTCACACATTCTTGGTGTCACAAAAGAGGTCATACAATCATTCAACTATTAATGTTATTTCTCCACACATAATCTGTTACCAATTAAGCATATTATCATGAATTACAACGCATTACACACAAGCAAAGACTCCAAGTCAACCACTGTACCACATCACATTCTAGAATTCCCCCACTTGTAATCTCTTTTAATTCCAAGTATTACACATTCATACATATACTTAACTTAATCACATACATATGTTTCCTTCCCACACCCTATGCCCAATTACTCAACATTATGTACAAACTTTCTAGATAACGACACCCTGGAATCCAACGCGAAGCAAATCATCGTGTTTGCTTGCACCTGATGTGTCGCCTGGCGGCAGTTCCCGCGCTGCCAGGCAGTGCATACAAAATCATGGTTCTGTCCAGATTTTCCTACACCTACGCGAACTCCAAACTCCCAACTCATCCATTCAATATATATTTTGACATATCCTTACGGTTCTAGCGAAATTTTAGAGTTCATATTCGTTCCCAAATAATATAATTTCCATGAAACAACGCACTAATCACAATAGAGACTACCCTTACTCATCCCCAATCCCAACATGAACCTTAATCCCCTAATCATGAAAATTTCATACAATTTTTATCAATTATTTCCTCTTAAATATTTAATCATTTGGTCAATTAGGAAATAATCCACAAAAATTCATTACAAGCATCACAACATCACAAAAATGCGAGAAATCAGAAAAACTAGGCCAGCCAACTCGCGTTGCTTGGCGGGCAACACACAACCGCTAGGCGGTTCATAGGAAAAACCCAGAAATTGGGTTCTGAAGCATGTGTCTCCTAGCGGGTCACATATGACCTCTTGGCGGTTTCTGGAAAATTCTAGAAACCAAAACAATTGATTACATTTTGGAAGAATCCATGGTTCACATGCTTTCCATTCAATCCAGAAATAAGACAATTAAAATAAAACATGTATTACAACTCCCCTAACCTGGTTCCTTGTTCAAATTGACAATTCAAGTGTTTTTTTGTGATCTCCAATGGTCTCTCCTTGCCTCTTCAATCAATAGCACTCAACCTTCCAACAATGCAGCTTTAATAACCTAGAAATCCTCTGCCTAAGACTCACTAGAAAATGCAGTGTTTCCCTTTCCTCTAATTCCCTTCTCTCTTAAATTATTGCCCCTTAATTACCCTTTACCCTACCAAAACGAAAATTGGTTAAAGATTTGGTTAATGACTATTCAATGGTCATAAATTAGTGGTTTCTCAGCCGTTTAAGACAGCTAGGGTTTCCCTGCTCCTTCACCTTCATGCCTAAAAAGAAATTCAGCAAAAAAAAAGAAGTTAGTTCACACAAGCCAAGGTTCTAACAAACAACCCCACAATTCCAAAGCAAGTGCATAACTAATTCAACAAACTCGTGTTTCATGATAATTCCTATACATATAGGATTATTTTATCACTCATCATGCTCAAACATATTATTAAAAATTACACAATTAAAATAACACATAAATTGACACACACAAGACTCGAACCCAAGTCCTCTCACATGACCAAGTACTCTCAAGGACTTGAGCTAATACTATTCCGCATCATAAAAGTCCACATTAAATGCCATAAAGGCTTCTACTACTCGTATTTATTAAATAATTATTTATTTAATTATTTAAATCCTTGGGTCTTACACAAGTGGTACATACCATCTACTTGGATCAAGCCTAATCTCTTGGAATAACAAGAAGCAAGCATGTGTAGCACTATCTAATGGTGAGGATGAGTTCATAGCAGTTGGACATGCATGTGCTCAAAGCATATGGTTAAAGCATCAACTTATGGATTATAGTGCAAAGCCAGAGAAGATACCTCTTTATTGTGACAATACAAGTGCAATCAACCTAACTAAGAATCCAATTCAGCATTCTAAAAATAAATACATTGAAATAATAAATAATTGCATAAGAGATCATATTCAAAAAGGTGAAATTGAAATCAAGTTTGTGAAAACTAAAAACCAATTGGCGGATTTATTCATTAAACCACTTGCACGTGATAGATTCAACAAGCTTAGAACTGAATTAGTTGTTCTTGACATGAAGAATGTATGTTGTAAGACCTGAGATATTTAATTAATTAAATAAATAATTAATAAATGCGGGTAGTAGGAGCCCTTATGACAATTAATGTTAGCTTTTATATCTTGTAATAGTATTAGCTCAAGTGGTTGAGAGTACTTAGGCATGTTGAAAGGACTTGGGTTCGAGTCCAGTGTATGTCATTTGTGTGTTATTTTTAATTTTTTATTATTTTAATAATAAACTGCTTGATCATGATAAGTGATAATAAAATCTTAGATTTATAGGAATTATCATGAAACATGAATGGGTTGAATGGTTGAACATTATCTTGATAATTAAGTTGTTTAGGATCGAACCTTGGCTAGCATAATTTAGCCTTGACTTGTTTGTGTTTTATTATTTTTTGGGTTCTACTAGGTTAGGGAAAACCTAAAAACACTAGTAGCCGTCAGAGAAACCAAAGAGGTATGGGATAATTAGTTTGAGTGCAATGGGATAGGAATGAGTGTTAAGAAGGGGGAAGAATGGAGTTTCGTGTGGATGGTTGGAGAGAGTTCTAGAGGACACTAGAATGTGAGAAAGAAGAGTGTAGAGAGACTTTTATGCAAAGGTTAGAGAAAGACTTGGAGCTAGATCAGTGGTGGTGCAAGAAGGACTCTAGGATGTCCAATTGGAGCAAGGAATACAAGGTTAGGGGAACTGCTCTATTTGTCATATTAAATTATATGATTTTACGTGGTATGTTGTATGATTGAGTGACTTTTCCGCATTAAATTCCATTGGTTTTGAGTTTCTGGAAATTTCTAGAAACCGCCTGGTGGCTTTGAAGGCCCGCCAGGTGATGCATGAGTCTGACACCCATTTCTGGGTTGTTTCTGATGAATTGTCGGGCGGCACGGGTGCTTCCTCCAAGCGGTACAGGTGATTCCGCTAGGCGACACAGATAATAGTGTGATTTTTGTGATTTTTTTTATGCATGTTGAATGAATGATCTTCTATAATCATTGATCATTATTGTGTTTTACGATACTTGAAAGAGTGAATGGGTTGCAACTCATGAAAGGTTCATGTTAGAATTTGGGGCCAAAACTGTTAATATGAATTTGGGGGTTTAACCATGATGAAATTAAAATTATATGATTGTATTGGATGAATATGCATGGGAAGAAACCAAATGGTTGTAAATTTATGTGTTTAATTGAATGGAATGAGATTTGGGAATTTAGGGTTCTTCACGGGTACGAGAAAAATATAGGATTTTTCTAGAACTGTATGAACTGCTTGGCAGTAAAGAGTTGTCGCCAGGCGATGAGTATGGTGTTCTGTTCACGAAAAATGTTGTTTTTCGTGTTTTCGTAGAGCAGGTATCGCCGGCTGCTGGTTTCATGCCGCCGGCTGCTGTGATTGATGAGTATTTTTTTGGTAGTGCTTGCTGAGACATGTTGAATATATGAACCTATATATGTTAGCTCGAATGTGTGATTTTATAAGTGTGTGAAAAAGATCACTATTGATGACATCACTATGACCGAGTGTTGCATGATCATGACGGGTTTTGGGAAAGTATGGGAACATGATAATCATACTTTAAATGTAATGGAATTACAAGGGCATACGAAATAAGTATATAGCTTTGATTGTGTCTTATGTGGGGTATATGAATTGTAAGCATGCAAAGGGTTGGGAAAATGAGCGGGGAGGTTCGTATGTTCCGTGCTCACACTTGAGAGATGGTGCGAGCGGGGAGGTTCGTAGCTGGTGGATCACGTGTGTTGGACTACGGACGGGAAGGTCCGTAGAGTTCGACTACAAGCGGGGAGGTTTGTAGAGTTGGACCACAAGTGGGCAGGTTCGTGGAAGCATTGGAATCCCTAAGACCAACTTGAGTATGTACCTTGTGTAGCGTAGTGTCCTTTTCTTGTTTTCGTTATCATGCTGTGATGTGAGACTTGGATCAGGGGATGTTGTGCCATGAGCGGGTAGGTTCATGGATGGTGGTGAACACGTGATGATATGAGCGAGGAGGTTCATATCCTGTTACTCTCGTGTGGGGATACGAGCGAGGTAGGTTCGTATGTTCCATGCTCATACTTGAGAGATGCTGCGTGCAGAGAGGTACGTAGCTGGTGGATCACGTGTGTTGAACTACGGGCGGGTAGGTCCGTAGAGCATGACTAATAGCGGGGAGGTTCGTAGAGTAGGAGTACGAGCGGGGAGGTTCGTAGAGGCAGGACCACGAGCGGGCAGGTTCGTGTGAGCATCATAAACCCTAATTCGAGGCTAACTATTTGTGTGTTGTGAAGATTGTAAAGCCTTGGGGATTAAGGTCTTGGCCAAGAATTAACTAGAATAAAATAGATGGGTGTATCTTGATTTTTATTAACTTATATGTTAACTGTTTATGAGCTCACCCTATCTGCTTGTGTTTGGCAATGATCGTGTAATGTGTTACACAGGAGCAGATGATGTTGCAGGTGGTGCTAGTGAGGCACAACATCGAAGAGAGGGTTAGTTGGGAAAAGCTTTTACTGGAGTTTTATCATTATTGTTTTTATGAACTTTGTAAACAGTGTTTTATTGATTTGTGAATTTGGATATTGTATTAGAGTTTCATAAATTATGGATTTTTGGATAACTTTTGATTAATAAATATTTTAAAATTTCTCACGTTTTTGGGAAGTGAAGTATAATAAATGAGGTTTTCATCATATTTCTTAATTTTATTACTTAAATTAGTAATATCCGATCGGGATGTTACATATGTTGATATCTGTTTGACTTGTTAATTTATTAGATCACGTGCTTACTACATTTAAAGTGTTAAATTCTGCATAATTTGTGAACTTCCAATATTGTAGTTAGCTAAATTTGCAAAATCAACACATAGATTTTACTTAAACTATCAAAATCTGTATAATTTGTGTTATGGAATTGTTTCAATCTAGTAATCCTCACAAAACAACACATATATTTCACTTAAATGGGTCTAGTCTAAATTTCGTGGATCTGAAATTTTTAGTCAGCTAAAATAGAAAAACATCACATAAATTTCACTTAAAACTGCCACTACACCAAATATCTGTGACATGGTACAATTTTAGTTGACTAACTCTGTATTTTTATTTGTTGATTTCACTTATGTTGATGTGGATTTGCTTGAATTGATTTTAATTGATTGACCCAGTCAAAGTATCCATCACATGAAATTATTTGGATTGTAATAGCAACATATAACAACTATTCCATCAGCTAAAAACCAACATTTCATATTACATTGACCATAAAGTAATTTAATTGCATGATTTCCAATGTGCATGCATTAGGTGTGAACTGTTTTTGAGTGGATAGCACATAGAACACATGGGAAACACATCACTGAATGCTCTGATACAGATTCCATTACATTTAATTAGTTATGATTTCTTGTACTGCATTGAAACCATAATATATGTACAAACTAATTGATTGATTTTAAAAATCAACACACTGATTCAATAAATACATGCATAAGCCCCTCAAATGGAGAAAACTCAACCCTACATACTCCATCATCTCCCATTGTCTTGAATCATGGAAGGCTTGAAGTATGGTTTGAAGGGCATGAATATAGGATCCAAACCTTCTTGATTGAGATGACTAGGAAGCAATCATACTTCCTAAGGTGTTGCACATGTCATGGTTGAGGGTAGAGAACTTTGGGACTCTAGAGCAACAACTCAAGTCTAAAAAATTGTAGACTTTCCTTGAACTTTCGAGCAAGATCTATCCGGACTTGGTGAAGGTCTTCTATGCCAAACTCAAGTTCAGCAATGACATCTTCAAATCAAGTGTCAAAGGTGTTGAGATGGAGATTACTAGGCAAACATGGAAGGATGTGGCTGGCCTAAGACAAAAGGGTGTGCAAGTTCGCAAGGGTGAAACTAGTGTAGTGGATGAATTCAAAAAAGTCCAATATTTCAACCAATGTGTGTGCAATCAAGGTGAACAAACTCAAAATTTCCATGCGGATAGGCTTCGTATGGAGGAAAGGGTTCTAGCCATGATGGTGACCAAGATTATCATACCTAGGGGGAGCAATCATTAAACCTTGAATGAAAGTGATCTTGTGGTAATGTATTGCATCCAAAATGGTGTGGTAGTTGACTGGAGATATACCATTCATGGCCATATGATGAAGGCATAAAGGCTCACTGATTCCAAGCTTCCATATGTGGTTCTCATCTCCAAGTTCATTGAGCATTTTGGTGTTGATGTGGAAGGAGAGTTTGAGGACTCTACTGGCCTATTGAACCATGTTTCCATAGTCAATATGCACAAAATGGGACTCACTAAGGTAGGCAACACATGACTGGTTGAAGGAGAAGAAGATGCAAACATTGAATTTGGAGCCAATGACCATGAAATGGGAACTAATGGAGCAAACCAAGGAGAAGATGATCCACAACCCATGACCATTGAGATTATATCAGTCTCAACTTCATGATGTATTTTTCATTTCTGTTCTAATTCTGCAGTGTTTGTATTCAATATCAGTTGCCCTAGCACTCCCCTATGTTACTACTTTAATAAAAATTTTACTCTTTCTAAATTGATATGTGCATTAACTTTCATGTGATGAATCTAAAGGGGGAGAAAAATGAGTAAGTTGAGTTAAAAAGTGAGTAAAACTGGGTTAAAATTGGAAAACCTGAAATTTCATTTGTTGGAACCATGTAATATAACAAACTGAATCTGAAATCTAAATTTAAATCACATTACAAGTGATAAGGGGAGCATGTGCATTTGTGATATGTATATATGCTTGTGTGCTTTTGCTTGGATGTGATGATGAAGATGTGACCACGTCATCAAGTTCCAAGGAGGCCAACCCTAGGAGGATCACTAGGAGCATGACAAAAGGGAAGGAATTATCCTTTCTATCTTTATTTTGCATTTCTTTAGTTTCAATTTCTTGAAGTTGGTTATGGTTGACTATTTTGAGTTGACTTGTTGACCTTGACTTAAGGGTGGACTTGTTGACCCAAGATTAGCTTAACCTTAAACCAAC
>Ga0214544_1007718_pt1 | contig 18593 bp, 15 predicted proteins | sample CNSS3metaG_FD_160074 | JGI IMG/M metagenome (GOLD analysis project Ga0214544, IMG submission 160074) | Root nodule microbial communities from cowpea collected in UCLA plant growth center, Los Angeles, California, USA - CNSS3 | ecosystem: Host-associated > Plants > Roots > Nodule | place: USA... | reverse complement strand
TGTTGGGTATCAGAGTACCAGCACAAGTACTCACAACTAAAATACAAGATGAAAATAAAGGAACAAAAATAGATAATAGGCAACGAATATAATTTATTCAAGAAAAGGAAAAATTACATATCATTCTCTCTAATCCCAAGGAGAAAACAATGACAACCCCTCTCTTGGAAATAGGAAAAACTAATACAAGGAGAACCTTAAAGGAGAAACTAACATTCTCTCTTAGAGGAGAAACTAATATTCTCTCTTAATTCTTCTCTCAAGCAAATAAAGCAAAAGGAATAGAAAGGGAGAGACTTTGGGATGATTTCCTAAGGAAACACTGGGCTCCTTTTATAACATTAAAAGTAAGTCCCAAAGTAAGTTCCCATCGATGTGAGACTTCTTTTCTCACAAGATATGCTATTCGCAGGACGTCACATAATATTTTATTTATGGTAAACAAAATTAATATGTACCATATTATCCCTTGATTGTGAAGAAACAAAATATGTACCAAATTTCATCATAATAGACAAGTTTTCATTGTGATGAACGTAAAATTATACATCAATATAAAAATTATTTAAAATATTCATTAATAATTAAGATAATAAATAATCAAGTTAAATTAAATAAATTTAATACTGTTCTTAATTATATGCTTATGGTAAAAACTAAAATCTCCAAAATAACGTATATAACAATTATTTGTTTTCCTAAAAAGAATTCAAAAACACGATTAAGATTAAGTAATTAGCTTATCAAATATAAAAAGAATACAATCACGACATTTAAATACTATCACTAGAGCAACCACGTTACTTAAAAAACATCTAAATATTACAAGCAAATATTGGTTGATGTATTAAATTAAATAAATAAAAAATCAAATGTTGAAGGTTTTTGAGATAAATACGATAATCTTGATAGTTAAATTTCTAATATCAAATACATCGTCTTATTTATCTCAAAAGATTTACTTCAAAGAACTTAACTAAACAAATAATCTATAAAGTTGTTAATTATTTTGTTTAATTCATATTTTTTCCCATGATTATGGAATCAAGAGGAAGTAGAAATTCGATCGACTTTGAGAAAAAGACACAACAACGAGATAGGATGCTAAGATATAGACCAAGAAAAGAATACATGAAAGGAAGAAAAAAATGCTGATAACAAAATGAAGAAAAAGGTAGGATTATTGGGTTGGGAAAAAGATAAAGAGTTATATTTTTTTTTTCAAATTATTGTTATTAATTTGATTTATTTTTTCTTCTTCATCACCGTTTAATAAAAATGTGTGTCAGTGACACACCCTTCGGTCGTCTTCCGTTACTCCAACAACTTTTCCTAATTTTCCTAATTAATCAATGACTCAAGTACGATGTTTACGATATATTTTAAATGACTTAAAGTTTCTAAACAAGTTAACAAATTAGTTAAGATTACACAAAATAAATTAATCTAAATTATGATTTAAATATTTTATTATCTTCACCATTTTTTTATTAAATTTTATGCAGTATTAATAAATAAATTAAATATCAAATCTAAAATTTTATTTTGAAAAGTTAATAAAAGTTTTTTGAAGCTGCACTGTTTCATAGTCTACAACTCTATATAAAGTACGAATAATTAAAATGCTATACTAATTTATAATTGAAACGAGTCTTCCTTCTTCTTTTTTTTAAGATGCTTCAGAAAAAACAATCACCTGCAAACCCACATTGGAACAAAAGAGTGCATCGTCAGTGTTATGTAACTATCATAAACACAAAACAATTATGTACTTATTTATTTTTGTTGGAAATTTCACATGAAATTTAGATAAATTATTTATAGCTAAACAATTGTTAAAGTAAATTTTATGTATGGAAGATTTGATGTACTTACCTGTCTACACATTGGACAAGTTTCTTTGTGCTCCTTCCACCCATATATACAGCTGAGGTGGAAATGGTGATTGCACCTTGTTATAATCTTAGGATTTTCTTCGCAGTATTCTGTCACATATTAACAACATGTATCACATTCAAACTCACACACTACTTATCAAAAAAAAATTGCCAATCTAAAAACACTAAACTGCTCAGGAAAATACAAAATAACAAAAAGTTACTAACGGTCTTATAATAAAAATTTCGTCTTATATTAAAAATCAAACTTCAAATATTAATGCAGTTGCAGTTAAATGATTGGACAAGCTAAAAACTATAGTACTCGATAAAAAAAATATAAAAATTAAGAATTTAACCTACAAAAATATTTGATAAAAGTTGAATAAAAAATCACCTTCAAAACAGGTAGGGCAGAAGTCAGAGGAGCTACTTGAGGTGGATTTTGAATTGTCCTTGGACGATGCAGTTCCATCGACTTCTGTCACTGAGTTAAGTTTGTTGTTTGAATTCTGCGCCAATCTAAGCTCCTACAGCCAAAATAATTTTGTATTATTTCATACCATATTAGATGAAAGCATGATGATGAATTTTTAGAAAAAGAATAATTAGAGACAAACATACTAATAATGTAAGTTTATGAGGTTACCTGGATTATGAGTCGCAAAATTTCATCGTCATTGTGATAAGGACGATAACGACTATCTCGTGTTCTACTGAAACACGAACGAAAATAATTTATGACGAAACCTAAATAATCCAAACAACCCATCACGAAACCCGATCAGTAAAAACAAATTTTCAAAACACAAACCCAATAAGAATATATATATATATATATATATATATATATATATATATATAATATTATAAAGATTTTACCTACGAGTACTCTGATAATAGATAATAATTATTTATATGATTAAAATCTAGATTAAAATATGATTTTTTAATATATTTTAAAATATTAAAATAAGTATTAATCAATGTATTATGAAGACATAATAGAAGAACAACACATAAAAATCCAGCAGAGCATTCAAATTCTATTTTTTGGTAAAAGAGTGGATTTTTAAATTAGTATTCTAACCATTAGATTTGTCATTATGAATACTGTTAAAATTCATTATAACTTATATATAACTAAAATTTTGTTTTCATAAATACATTATATATTTTAATTATAATGAAAACTAATAATATAAACACTGTTTTAGAAATAGTTTTGAAAATTAATAAATAAAAATATTAAAAATATATTTAGAAATACAAATAAAAATAAAGTTAATTATGTTTTAGGTGACGGATAAATTTGAAAACTTTCCGTATAAATTTCTGTTATCTAACTGATATAGTTGTTAAGTGGTTGTTAATTATGGTTTTATATATTAATTGAATCATTTGCTTTCTATTATGTTCAAATATCATGATAATTGAATCCTAAGGTAAAAAAAATGTTGATAAATTATTATAAAAGTATATATAAAAATATAAAAATATAATTTGATAGTGAGATGAGTGAATTGCAAAAGGTACAAAATTTAAGCCTGCATAATTTATTTGTACAAAATTTGATCCGTACAAAATGGTGATAAAATTAAATAATACTTATTATTGATATCCTATAAAATCTAAAAATTATAAAATTATAAAGTTTTAAAATTATGAAATTTTAAAATTATAAATTATAATATAATTTATAAAATTTATCATTTAACAAATTTACTTAAGTATAGTTAATAACTTATTAAAAATTTTCAAATTTATTATGAACTTAAAATATAATTAAATTATAAAACTATATAAAAACAGATAAACAATAAAAAATAATTAAAATAAAGATGACAACTAATTCAAAATATATTAATTAAACAATATAATAACGTTATTCTTTTTATATATCCTGATATTTTATATATATATATATATATATATATATATATATATATATATATATATATATATATATATATATATATATATTCAAAATTCTAAACTGCATTATTTAAACGATGAGAAGTGTGCATCGTCATATTATTTCAGATTCTGTTGTACTAGATTATAGTTTATAATAATATATAAAAAGAATTTTTTTATTTGTTTATATTTTAAAATATTAATTTTATTCTTTAAAATATAATTATTTATTAAATTTTTAAAAATTTTTAATTTTTCATATTTTTTGATATGTTTTACTTTATGTTTTGTCTGTATGCTAGTATGTATAAAGGAGATGTTGCAAATCTTCTTTTATCAAATCGGTTACTAAGAATAACTAACACTTATCTTAAACGTTCAATCTTTCAACAATTACACGTATTAATCTTTTATATTTTTTAATTTTGTATTCAATTTCTGTGTTAACATGTTAAGAAACTGTGCATCATATCATGTCAGATTCTGCTGCACTAAATTATAACATGTATAACACAATATGTTACCAATCTTCTTTCATCACTCTCTAAGCATAACACTTATCTTACACGTTCAAATTTATTTTTCAAAAATTACACGTATTAATTTTTTATATTTTTAATTGATTTTTTGTATTTAATGTCTGTGTTAACATGTAAAAAAACTGTGTATCATATCATCTCAGATTCACTGAATTATAATATGTATATATAACAGGATAGGTTACAAATATTCCTTTATCAAATCAGTTTCTAAGAATAAGAATAACTAACACTTATCTTAAATCTTCAATTTTTAAAAGATTACACCTATTAATTGTTTATATTTTTGAATTGATTTTTTTATTTAATTCTTGTGTTAACATGTTAAAAAAACTAATTAATATAAAATAATACTACTAAATGAATTTTAATGGTTTGATCAGAGTGACCATGTCGTTGTCTTGTCACCAAACAGGTAACGATAATGATTAGTTGTTATTTAACATGATTTTTATGTAGAGAACAAATAACAAAACTTGCTGAGAGTCTTATATCAAGAATGATATGTTAAAAGTCAAACAAATCAAACTCATATCAAGAATGATAGTTTTATGTTAAAAGTCAAACAAATCAAAATTTAACTTTCTTAATGTAGTTAAATAATTGGACAAAATAAGAATACTTGATAAAAAAATTAAAAATATAAAAATTAAGAATTTAATAGAAAAAAAATTGATAAAAGATCAATAAAAGATATGAATATTTAAATTTAATTAAATTAGAATGTATTGGGATATAAAAATAATGTTATTGAAACAGACACACAAGTGAAGAAAAACAAAGAAAAATATGTTGAAACGGTCTAACCATTCTAAGATGAGAATAAATTTTTAAAACAAAAACAATTAGATTGTGTGATAGTAAAGATATTTTATTTGTGTCGATTAAGCTCACACAAACTTATTTCAATAATTAATTTTAATTACAATTTTATTATTTTATTATAAACTGTAATTTAATATTGATTTTTTTCCAATAACCAAAACTTTTGTCTTCATAAATTTATTTTCTCTTTTGATGTGAATTCTAGTCTCAATTAAAATACTAGTTTTTAATGTTTATATATTATGATTTGAATATACCACGTCATATGGATGATGAGATTTCATTGATATAGAGTTACTTGTTCTTTTTTCTCATATTGTCAAAATTTTATCTGGGTTTGAATCCTACTAATAGATATACTAGAGATCAGAAATTGTTGAAAAAAGAACAAAAAATAAATCTTAATTTTTTCCAACTATTGAAAAAGAAATAAATAGTGAATTTATTCAAAATAATTATGTACTTACAAAATACCGTTTTAATTCATCCTATTTCATCTTATCGAAGATGTGATATAGTCCCAAAAGGTGATCGGGAAAGTTCCAACAAAATTTCATTCTTGAACAAAAATCTAATACACTTTTTGGAGGAAAGGTCTCATTGACATGCATCTGGTAGGAATTGAACCTACAAATTTGTCAATTATGATTTGGCGCTTTAAACATTCAGTCATGGATCATTAGTGCAAGAGTGAGTTTTTATCGCGGTTATTTTGAATCTTTAACCTCGGTTTAAGACCCAATGCATATATTGCCGAGGTAAAAAAAAGATTACCTTTCTGTCTCGGTTCACACCTAAGGCATATTTAATCATTACTGCCTCGGTTCTAGAATAACTGAGGCCTAATATAGGCATTGAGAGGGTGTGGTTGGGTCTCACTGGAAATGGCAACAGCGACCCAGGGCTGACAAATGCAGAATCTGGTGGTGGCGTGACAACGAAGTGCTTGCGGTGGAGGTCGGTGGCCACGACGAAGTTGTTGCCTTTGACGTTGGATGAGGCTCACCAGAATCTGCCAGAAACGGTGACGAGGGTGTGAGCCCCGATGCTAGAGGATGTGCAGTGAGCTTGAATAGAGGAGCACGTTGAAGCTCATCGGAATCTGTAGGTTGTGGATTGTGCCGAGTGAGGGGTAGAGGAATTGTAGAGAAAGGGGAATGTAAGAGGCTCGAATCCCACTTTGGTGTGTGTTGGTTTGATTTTGGAGAGGGGTTTGGCTTATTTGACCTAACTCTTATGCCTCGGGTGCAAATCAAACCGAAACAGATAAGAAGTATATGCCTCGGGTATTGGACAACCGAGGCAGAACTTTTTCGTTCAAGTGAAAATTTAAAAATTGCGTGAAATTTGAAAATTCTGGCAAACATTAGGCCTCAAGTCTGTGTGAACCGAGGCGGTATGTGGATTTCTGCCTTGGATATTATAATAACTGAGGCATAAAAAGATGCAAAAGTTTCAAAATTTCAATTGAAGTTAAATCTTTTGAAATGCAATTAAGAGGATTCGATGAAAGGATATAATTCAAATATTTTCAAATTGAGAAAGAAATCAAGAAAAATAAAATTTTTTAACTTAAAATAGCTTAAGAGAAGTCTAAAGACAATTATATGTAACATTGGATTTTTATGATGTTGTCTATAGTTCCATATGTAACATTGGATTTTTATGATGTTGTCTATAGTTCCATAATATAGTCTAACTTTTAGCCGGTTGAATCTTAAAATAATATGTAAGAAAGGAATTGATTTGGATGTATTACCAAAAGGTGATGGTAAAGGTCAAACTCTGGCCTATCTGCTCAAAAAGTTTGAGACTGAGGGAAAGCCATCACTTAACACTCTTTGCTTGTGGTGATTCTGGAAATGATGCCGAGCTATTCAATATTCCAGGAGTTTATGGAGTCATGGTTGGTGTGGTTTAGCAAGTGTTTATTGCCATATTTTGCCTTGGTAGTAAAATATTAACTTTTTTTTAGAATATACTTTGTGAATTGCTGATGCATGTTCAGTGGTACCATCTAGATTACTTTGTGCACTGATTTTTTATTGTTTGATTACCTTGATATTTGAATATTTGCTTTGGAATTGAGCTTAATTAGCCATATACACATTGAATTTCAAAATAAGAGTTGAAACTCAATTTGTAACAGAGATCGGGACTTAAATTTGAAATCTCAATTTGTATCGGATTTGCAAATTTAATTATAAATTGATTCGGTGGCGGTGTTGCTCTTCAATTTAATCTTATATATGATTTTGATTTAATTTAGTCTTTATATTTATCATTTTTATTAATTTATTCTATTTTTTAAAAAAATTAGAGTAATTTGATTTATTTTCAATTTGAAACTAAATTAATAACTAAACTTATTTATCACTTATAATACATTTTAAAATATATTTTTTTATAATTTATACATAAAATTATTTTATTTAAATATTGAAATTCATTTTTCTTTTATATTTCCACATAAAAGATCACTATAAATTTATAGTTTATTTAAATATTAAGAATGTAAATGTAAAGTGAAACTTGTCATATTAAAAATATTTGTCACATTAACACCATGTTCACTTTGAGTTATTTACATTAGAAATATTTGTCACATTGAGAGTGATTGAAGTGTTTATGAGAGATAAATGATTTGAGAATGTTTGAAGTGTTCATTAGAGATTAATGATTTCAGAGTGATTGAAGTGTTCACTAGTAGGGATTTGAGAGACACGAAAAAAAAGGAATAGAAAATTTTCATTTCATTACCGTAATACACTCGATTATTTCTTGTTTTCTTAATTCAACAATAATGTAAATATGGCTTTTAAAATTATGCTTACAACAATAATTAATACCCAAAATTTCTAAATTGTTTACCAAACAAAATTTCAATATGTAAATATATTATATTTTATTATGTTTTTATTAAAACAATTATTCTTTTTTCCAATTTATACATTAAATATTTTTTATAAAAGAAATCTAACTCATATAAATATAATTTTAGATTACTTTCAACATCAAGAACAATTTGGTAACCATGTATTTCTTTTAAATAAACTTAATTTTTAAATTATCACTTCAATCAAATCACTCACAAACTTCACTTCTAACTCCACTCACTTTCATCTCCAAATTCCTTAAAGTAAATAACACAAATTTCACTCTTTGATCCACTCAAATCCATCATTTTCCTCTCTCCCTCTCCCAAATCAATCTTTATAAGTGAACACACATTAAATGTTGAGTTTCAAAGTGACATTTTATAAGAAAAAATGTAAAGAAAATAAATATTTAGGTAGAATAATTTTATGTATAAATTATAAAAAAAATATTTTAACATGTATATATAAGTTGTAATTAAGTTTAATCATTAATTTGATCTCAAATTGGAGAAGGATCGAATTGCTCTAATTTAAAAATGGTAGACTAAATTGTAAATTGAAAACAAGCAATGCCACGTGGCAGTAAAGTGACATGTGACACGATTTTGATAGGACAAGTAATAGTTTATATTTTTGAAAAAAAAAATTGAAAATTTCACGTATTGACATATGGCATTGAAATGACCAAATTGAACCTAGATTAGAGGACTAAATTGAACCATAATGGGACCAAAATGAATCAAACCAACAAAATAAAATACACGCACCAACACACACACGCACTAGCTGTGAGGTCGATTTATGGCAATGGGTTGATTTAGTGTTTAAGATAAGAAGAGATCTCCTATGGGTCGTGATATGAAGAAAGAATGTAATGGATTAGGAAGACAAATCTCTTGTGGACCAAGTTATGAAGGAAGAGTATAATGAATTAAGAAGGCAGATCTCTTATGGGTAGAACTATGAGAAAATCAATATTGAATCACAAGAAAGATCATCTGAAGATCAAGGAACTTTAAAGTCATAGGATCTCATAAATAGATCATGATTATCCAAGCTGGATTTGCTAAGAGCAACGTCATCTTGGAACTGACCAGCTCAAGGATGGATGTTGAGCCATGGGTCGGGTTTAATTGATTTATGATATTTAGTTATTATTGTAACCCAATATTCGGTAATTATTATAAGCCGATATTCAATAGTTATTCTTTCTTGGTAGTTATTATCTTAGAAAATAGGTTAAAATATCTTTTTGGTTCTAATTTTCATCAAATTTTGTCAAATCAGTTCTAGTTTTGTTTTTGAATTCAAATAGATCCAAATTTTTGTCAATTTTGTTTAATTTGGACCTTTTTTGCTAACACCATTGAAATCGTTAATAATAATGAACAATGACGGTCACATGTCACTTTGTGATTTTTTGGTTTTTCTATTTTGTTTTAACTTTTATTTTTTCTAAATCTCCATATGTCAACCCAGTAACGTATCATGTGTCAGAGTCAATGTTTTATATTCATTTTCGTACCTATATTATTTTTGTTCAATTTAGTCCCAATTTTTTTAACATAAAGCAATTTTGTCCCTCTCCAAATTGAGACCAAATTTAATTTTTATATTAAAATTCACATATTTATTAATATTTTTGTTTAGGATTACAATTAGTTTAAAATTAGAACGAAAATTTTAAGGATAAAGAATAATTTTCAAATTTTAGATCAAAGATGTTAGTTTTCTTTCTTAAAATTTTCGTTATAATTTTAAATTAATTGTAACCTTAAACAAAAAATATGTAATAAAAATGTGCATTTTACAAAAACATCATTATAACTTTTATATAAAAATTAAATTTGGTCCAAATTTTGAGAAGGACAAAAGTGCTCAATTTTAAACAAAATTGGGACTAAATTGAAAAAAAAAATAAATAGGGACTAAATTGAATATAAAACATTGACACTAACACGTGGTATGTAGTTGGGTTGACACGTGCAGATTTAAAAAAGATTGATTTTTTTTTAAAATTAAAAAATTAAAAAATCAAAAAAATCACAAAGTGACATGTGGCAGTCATTGTTCATTACTGTTAATGATTTAAATGGTGTTAGCAATAAAGGACCGAATTAAACAGAATTGACAAAAATTGAGACCTATTTGAACACAAAAACAAAATTAGGATTGTTCGATGTTTTCACAAGTCTCTTGGGAAACAATACTTGGACTTTCCACTTTATTACATGTACGATTTGGTACACTTACCAAATATGTAACAATTTATCATCTGCTAGTGTGTTATTTCTAACTTTTCAACAAGATATCCAAAGTTGTCACGACTAAGGAAGCATGGGAAATCTTGAAAAAAAACATACAGAGATGGTGATAAAAACAAAAAGGTGAATTTATAAACTATGTGTCAAAACTTTGAATTTATGATAACGGAAGAAAGTGAAACCATATAAGCATATTTATATAAGATTTAAGAGCACATTAATGCAATGAGGGCATGCAAAGACAACATTTCTTATTAGTAGGTTGTAGACAAGATATTCATGACCTTACCTCTATGATTTGATAATGTCGTGGTGGCACTAAAGGAGACAAGGGATCTTAAGAACATTGAAATTGAAGAGTTGCAACATACTCTTGAAGCTCATGAATACAGGTTCAATGAAAGGAGACAAGTCAAGAACATGTTCTCCAGGCTCAAACCAATGGAAAACACAATAGAAAAGGTGGTTTCAAGAAAGGAAACAAACAAAAGTTGTCTAGACAAAAAGACAGTGATGTAGAAGGAGAAAAAGACATAAGTTAGAAGTCATTTGTGGAGAAAGAATGGAAATTTGACAAAAAGAAGGTAAAGTGCTATATTTGCCAGAAGTTTGGCCATTTCAAGCGAGAGTGTTGGCATGGTCAAGGTGCTAAAGATAGACCAAATAATAAAACATAAGAAATTCTTGCTCAGGATGACACTTCACACACAGAAGTAGTCATGTTAATGACTGAAACAAAACTAGATGCAATTGATAAAAATTCATGGTATCTGGATTCTGGTTGCTTAACACATATGACTAGGAGAAAAGATTGGTTTATTTGTTTGAATGAAGTGAACCATGGAAGAATCAGATTTGCAGATGATAGTTGTTTGCATGTTGAAGGGAGTGGAAGGGTTATTATGAAAGACAATGATGACAAAGAGTAATTATGGAAGATGTTCTTTATGTTCCAATCTTAAAGACAAACCTTTATAGTCTTGGTCGATTACTGCAAAAAGTTTTTGTAGTGACCATGGAAGATAACTCCATAAACGTGTTTGATCAGTCCAAGAAGTTAATCATACACACTGGTCTGTCTCATAACAAAACTTTTCAGCTCATAATGAACAATTAAAGTATCAATGTTTCACTACATTCAAGAAAAGAAGTGAGTGGTTATGACATCTGTGATTTGGTCATCTAAATTTCAGGGATGTACATGTTCTTAGTCAATAGAAAATGGTTATTGGACTACTTCAGGTGGTAATTCCAAAAGAGGTATGCAAAAAAAGCGTATAGTACAAACAAATAGGGAACTAATTTTGCAAAATCCTACCACAGAAAACATTCCAAAAGTTAGAATTGGTGCATTATGACATATGTGGACCACTATAAGTTGAAACTCCTAGTAGGAGTAGGTATTTCATCCTTTTTGTTGATTATCTAACAAGGAATATGTGGATATATTTGATTAAGAAGAAGAGTGATACTCTTGTTGTTTTCAAAAGATTTAAAAGCATGGCTGAAAATCAAAGTGAACATCGTGTGAAGACCTTAAGAATCGATCGTGGTGGAGAATATACCTCTATCGGATTCAAGAAGTTTTATGAAGAATTTGGAATCACTTATGAGATAACTCCTTCATATACACTGCAATATAATGGAATAGCTGAGAGGAGAAATAAAACTCTTTTGGTGGTGCATGTTAAAAAGCAAAGATCTACCTATGTTTTTGTGGGGTGAAAAGGTGCTGACGACCACATTTGTTTTGAATCGGTCATCGACAAAACACCTTGAAGGAATAACTCCAGAAGAAGCTTGGACAGAGAGAAAACTTGATGTTACTCACTTGTGGATTTTTGGTTCAATGTCTTATCAACATGTACCAGATCAACTAAGACAAAAATTGAATGAAAAAGGTACACCTCTTGTTCTTGGATATCACTTAATTGTTAGTTACAAGTTGCATATCCCTGAAAATGGAAAAGTCTTAATCAGTGGAGTTGGAAGTCAAGTAGTGAAAGAGGCGATTCGGGAGATAAATCACAGCGAAGCATCCTGCTAGGTGATGATTTATTAGTTGATGGAACCAATAAATTAAATGTTGAAGGTGAACAAAGTGGTAGTTCAATAAGAAGATTTGGAAGATTCACTCAACTACCCTTTCATCTTAGTGAATATGAACTGTTCAATGTCTCAACATCCATATTAGAAGGCAACTTAGTGCATTTTGTACTGACTGTAGAGGTAGAATCTATAAAATTTGAGGAGCTATAAAAAATGAAGACTAGTTAAAGGCAATGCATGAGGAAATCAAATCTATAGAAAAGAACCAGACTTGGGAGTTAGTTGACTTGCCTCTAAACAAGAAATCAATAGCTTTGAAGTGGATTTACAAGGTGAAGATGAATCCAAAGGGTGAAGTGGTGAGACAAAAGGCCAAATTGGTAGTTAAAGGGTTCTTACAAAAGGCTAGAGTTGACTATAGTGAGATTTATGCTCCAGTAGCTAGGATTGAAACTGTACATGTGATTGTCTCGATTGCCACCTATGAAATTGGTCCATGCACCAACTTGATGTGAATTCAGCCTTCTTGAATGGGCCAATTGAGGAAGAGGTATATGTTATGCAGCCTCAAGCTTTTGTAGTTAAAGGGTAAGAGGACAACATTTACAAGTAGAATAAGGCATTATATGGCCTCAAGCAAACACCAAGGGCTTGGAATATATGAATTGATGGTTTTCTCAAGAAAATTGGATTTGAAAGGTGTGTAACTGGATATGGTGCATATTGAAATGCTTTCCTACTAACCAAGGTGTAGATTAACTAATTATGTGTCTCTATGTTGATGACCTGGTGGTAATTGAGAGCAAAATAAAGTTGATTAATCACTCCAAGTCTCAAATGCAAGATGAGTTTGAGATGAGTGACCTTAGTCAACTCAATTATTTCTTGAGAATTAGGTTCCTTCACATAGAAATTGACACCATGATGAATCAAACTAGATACACGAAGGAGCTGATGACTCGTTTTATAATGGATAAATGCAATTGTGCATCAACTCCATTGGAAGTTGGGTTAAAGCTTGAAGTAGACAATGATCAAGAATAAGTAGATCCAACTCTCTATCATAAGATGGTTGGATTCTTAAGATATCTTTGTAGCACGAGACCTTATTTAAATTTTGGTGTTGGTCTCATCAGTGGTTTTATGCATAATCCAAAAAAAGTACTAAGGTATCAAAGTGGTACCACTGATTTTGGAATTGTTTTCCTGAAGAAAAAGGTAAATGAAGGAGTTGAACTTGTTGGATACAATGATGCATATTAGCGTGGATATAAAAATGACATGAAAAGTATTGCTGGATATGTGTTTTTCAATGGAGATGCGACTATATCATGGAGTTCAGTCAAGGAATCGGTTGTTGCCTTGTCTTCATACGAGTCAGAGTACATTGCAATCTTTGAAGTTACATGCCAAGTTGCGTGGTTGGAGATGTTGTTCATAAAGGTTGAAGTGGTGCAACAACCTAAACTTTATGTGGATAATAAATCAACTATTGATTTAGCTAATCATTCTACTTCTCATGGTATAAGCAAGCATATTGAGACAATATTTCATTTCTTATGTGAGCAAGCCAATAAAACTAAGCTTGAAGTTGTGTATTGCGAGTCCGAAATACAATTTGTTGATGTCTTTACTATTGGTGTGGGTACCTTGAAGGAGTTTTGTTCGATTGAGTAAGGTTGTTGCATATTTAAATCAGGAAAAAATATTATATTTTAAAAAATTCCTAATTAAAAATTTATAAATAAAATATAAAATAAATTATGAACGTCTTAGAACTAAATAAAGTGAAGTGTCCATAAAAGTTATATATTATTTGATACATATTATATTAATAAAAAAATTCGTCAAGAACAAGGATATTTCGATACCCAAAATGGTAAAAGTTCTACAGCTTATGTAACACATTTTTTGTTTTCCAGTCTTTTTATACATCAGATATTAATGTATACAAAGAGTGATGTGCATTTCTCCTAGTTCAAGCCAAAATCTGTCCCATCTGCATTTTTTTTTTTCGCAAATACATATTCATTGAGGACTCAAAAAATATTAAATTTAGAGAAAAAAATTATTAGACATTCAAAATAAAAATACATCTTAAACTTATTTAAACCTATAAGGAAAAGAAAAAAACAGATGTTGGACCTTCGCTGTGGGCTTTTTTATCTTTCCTTTCTCAATTTGTTTCTCCCAATTTAATAGAGGGAATAATGTGAGCATTCCTAAATTAGACAACAAGGCAAACAATCACTTTTCAAATTGACTTATCTTTTCTTGTTTAGAACAAAAGCAAAGATTAGAAAAATCTAAAATAAGATAAAGATTTAATGAATGTGACACCATAACTAAAATGATAATTAAAAACAAGTCGAAGTCATACCAGGTTTCACTCAAATAACCTAATGACTTTTACCATTCCAATCAAGAATGGTTTTGTTGTAAAGATGGAAGAATCTTCTTTTGCCTTCTAACCAATTGAGGATTGGAGATTTTAGGTGGAGAGTCAAACTTAGAAGTTATAATGTAGCTTTCATGTTCTTCTTTTTTCTCTTTAATGTTGGTGTTTAAAGTAGCATGTCCAACATTAATTGTCCAATTTAGTGCCATTAATTTGCATGGACAACAAAAAAAAAGCCTAGTTAGGAGAGACTTCATGTGCATCACATGTCACTTGTTCATTTGCTTCTAAATTGTATCCAAATGAACATTTTCACCTAGGATGCCAAAATTTAGAAAATTCTGCAACTCATAATTAGAGATGTTGGACCACAGAATAAAATCATAGAACTATGTCGCATTAAAGATTGAGAATCACCTTTAGTAATGCTTTGATCTGTGTAAGAACTAACTGGGTTGATAAATGTCAGGTGCCACTGTTCATAGTATATGAATGTCAGAAAACTACATAGTTTTTCATTTTGGTTGGTGTAAGAAAATATGAAATGTCATTCTCAGAATTTTGACCCTTGTGAGAGATTCAGGAAACATGAGACTGAAAATATTGATAAAAAGCTGGATAGTGTGTTGAGGGAATATTTTATTTTATTTCAGTTTTCTTGGATGTCACAAAACCTTTGAAGCTCTCTTTTTTGAAAGAGAAGTCATTGACATTATTTGAAGGTGAACCTTTATCACATTAATAATTGTTTTATCCTTTTCTTATGGGGAACATGACTGTATTATTAGTATCATCAAAATGAAGAAGAGCATGAAGCGTAGGAAGAAAGCCATCTCATAAAATGCAATGAAAAAGAGAACTGGTTATAGGTTTGTCATGATAGTTCACAATGTTTTTGACAACAATTTCTGCAATAATAATTGCACCCCAAGTTCTCTAATCTCTTTGCCATTGTAGCACACCATGTTTTTGTTACAATCACTGATTTTCATGACCGATGTGTATGTGTAATAACCAAAAGCTGCATGATTAGAAAAACTATACAAAGAGTGAAGGGTACACACAGTTATAGTCTTTCACAACCATAAGATGTTAAAGCTGCAAGCATATCCTTTTTTTTTAATCTTTTTCAAGTTAGATGCTAGCAAAACAGCAAACAACTTTATTTACTTGGTCATTTATTTTGGTTCACATGTTTTGTGATTGTTGTGAACCTAACAGTCCTTCATATAGCTTAACTAAAGAAAACAAATAAAGTTGGAAAAGCAAAAGGGAAAGAGAAACATCCTGTAATGATAAGAAAACGGGGCTTTGCAAATTGCAATCAATCACAGAACAAGCCTCCAATGAGTTGTTAGAAGGAGAAACAAAGTGGTGTAATAATGAGATTGATTTTTTAACCATGTTTGAAGGGTCCTACTGCTTGATGAGAAGCACGTTGATGTGGAGCAACCCACAAAAAGGAGAAAATGGAAGCAAAAGAAACCAAGAACTAAGAAAATGATAATTGGAAAAGTAAAAGAGAAAGCAAAGCAGAAAATGAGCTATGTCCCAGGCCAACATTTTACAAAATTTGTCAGCCCCAGCAGGTATTATTGTTGCTCTTTCTCTGTTGTTGTTCTCTTCATTCTCCCTTATAATATAATTGGTGTCTTTCTCCTTCTACATTGCAAGGCATGGGAAAGAGAGGAGCAAGGTTACCAGGGTTCTGCCTCAACAGAATTAGGCCACATGCAAGGGTGCGTTCACCATCTGCACAAGCCATAAAGCATGAAAACACCACAATTGGCACTACAATTGATCAGAAAACTGAGAATTCTTGCAATGCATGTGAGGAGAAATCTGATGAAGGGGTGAAACAAGGGTCTGTGATTGGTAGGAAGATCATGATTGTGGTTGATTCTAGCCTTGAGGCCAAGGGTGCTGTGCAGTGGGCACTCACTCACACAGTTCAGAACCAGGACACTATAGTTCTTCTTCATGTCATGAAGCCTTCTAACAAACAAGGTGCAAAAACTGATCATACAATGGTTTTTGTTTTTCCATTCAACTTTGACTCAGTGATTGAATTTGGTTAACACAATGTAGCAGGCTCAGATGATGAAGAATCTAGCAAGGAAATAGCTCCAAGGGCTAATGAACTTGCTTCCTCCTTCAAGAACATGTGCCAAGTAAAGAGACCCGAGGTGAGCTTATGGTATATACCATTACCTATAATATTCAACGTTTTCTTACCCCCATCAAACACCTTGTTTCTAATGTGTCTCAAAACGCTAGAATTAATCAAAACTAGGTGACCCATGTAAAAAGTTGTTGAATTTCTCTTTCAGATTTTCAATCAAAATTGCACATTCACACTTCATTGAATTACATGATGTTGGAAAGTCATCAATGCTAATAAGTGAAGCATGCATGTGTAGTGAACTCATATGATGGCGATTAAAGTTGAAGTTAACTATATGATTCTGATAGGTACAAACTGAGATTGCAGTGATAGAGGGAAAGGAAAAGGGTGAAAAAATAGTGGAGGAGGCGAAAAAGCAAGGCGTGGCACTTCTGGTTTTGGGGCAGAAGAAGAGGTCCACAACATGGCGTCTTCTGATGATGTGGGCAGGGCAGAGAGTAACTGGTGGGGTGGTGGAGTACTGCATTCAGAATGCACATTGCATGGCCATTGCTGTGAGAAGAAAAAGCAAGAAGAGTGGAGGATACATGATTACTACTAAGCGTCACAAAGATTTCTGGCTATTGGCTTAATCAATGAACCAATTTTATGGGGTTTTGTGAGCTTCAAGAAATATACAAGTATAAATCATAAATCATGTTTTTTGGTGTCTGTAATCCACAATGTTTGTACATAATAAAGTGTGCAGAGAATGAACATAAAAAAAAAGGATTGGAATTATTAATTAAGAGTGGAAAAGGGGCATGGTGTCCTTATGTGGGCCATTATCCATAATGGGCACCACATGGTGGCATTGGGAACTTTAGGTTCCTTAAGAATGCTACAGAGCAGAATCAGAGCATGGAGTGCTTCTTCCTCTATTTTCCTGTTTTTCTTCCGGCACTTCGTAAAATTGGTACTTCCCAAACTACCCCTTAAAAATATAATAAAAGGTTTTTTTACGGAAAAATATATTTTGACAAAGTTTTATTTGATAAATTTTGACAAATAATATTTTTTGGTAAACAAATCCTAAAATTTTATTACTTCATTAAATTAGTAAAAGATTATTTTATTTAATAATTTTGTCAACTTTATTAAAAATTTGTTTGTTAAAAAATTGTTTTTTGTTTTAATATTTGCTAGATAGATGTTTCACAAAGTATTTTTGAATTTAAAAAATTCTTTTCAGAACATTCAATCAAAAATTTAAGAAAGAAATATTTAAGATGTGTGTTCTTAAAAATATTTCTAAATCTGAAATTATTTTCTGAAGAACTTATTTCAAATATGTTTTAATATTTCGGAACACGTAATTTGGAACGGAATAGTCATTCTGAAATCAGAAAAATATCCGAAATAAATGTTTCGAAATAAATGTTTCGAAATAAATTTTTGAATTTGAAATTATTTTTGGAAAAACTATTTCAAAATGCATATTTTAGTTTTAAATGTACTTTCGATTTTAGAAATATATTCGAAACAATCATTCTAAAATAGGTTAAATCATTTCATAGGTCCCCATTTTTGTAGCGAAATCTCAAGTAGGTCCCTCCATTTTTATTTGACTCAATTGAGTCCCTATTTTTGAAAATTCGATGCAATTGGTTCCTTTCCGTTAGTTGACCAGTAACGGTGTTAATTTATGTGCCACGTGTCAGCACGTGGTTTTTTTGACTTT
>Ga0214544_1007716_pt1 | contig 18596 bp, 11 predicted proteins | sample CNSS3metaG_FD_160074 | JGI IMG/M metagenome (GOLD analysis project Ga0214544, IMG submission 160074) | Root nodule microbial communities from cowpea collected in UCLA plant growth center, Los Angeles, California, USA - CNSS3 | ecosystem: Host-associated > Plants > Roots > Nodule | place: USA... | reverse complement strand
CGCTATATATATATATATATATATATATATATATATATATATATATATATATATATATATATATATATATATATATATATATATATATATTTTATATTTGTTGTTTTTTTTTTTTTTTTTTATTTTAACTGAAGTTAAAGATTGGATATGGTTGACATGCTAGGGGGTAGGGTTGATATACCCTTGATGATTGCTTAATTATTGTTATTTAGACTCTTGGATCATGGATCAATGTTCAACATGTTTTGTGGGAATGGTTGGGGAAAAAACTTACTTCTATGTATGGATCAATATTACTATTTTCCCTGAACAAAAAGTGTCAGTGGTAGCAGATATCCTTTGAATTTTGATGTGTGTTTATTGTTTTAGCATGCAATTCAAGGGCTTGGTCTTGATCAAATCCGGGTTTAAAATCAAAGTCTTCCCAGGTTGAAAGATATGTTAAATGAAAAGTTGAATTAGGATTTTTCTCCATCATAAGCTCTTCCTTTTCCCATCTTTGGACAGGGATACTGTCATGCCAAATTGAAAGAAAAATGTCATCATTCAGCCACAAGCTCTTTCTGCATTTTTTACCATCAAAAGTATATTCTTTTGGTTAATAGGATAATAACATGTTCATAATATATGAAAGGACTCATTTGGCTTGCATCCATTGCCTTATCTCCAAGGCTACTTTTACAGTGACAACAAAAAAGAGCTGGAAAGATGGTAGCCGCCAGAAAAAAAGCAAGTGGGCTAATGATTTGATTTTGATGCTTGTTTTTCCTTTTTCATTCTACATTACACCAACTCTATTGGACAGTAAAACAGAAGTTTGACTAATAAGTGCACTTTGTTTGCAATTACAATTTTGTTCATCAGTGACCAAAACTTTGCACTCATTGTGCAGAGGAAGCTGGAGGAGAAAAGAGCAAGAGCACTGGAGAAAATGCAAAATGAGATAGCAAAAGCTCACAGAAAAGCTGAGGAGAGGAAAGCATCAGCAGAGGCTAAAAGGGGCACAAAAGTAGCCAGGGTTCTGGAGATTGCCAACCTCATGAGAGCAGTTGGAAGAGCACCTACCAAAAGATCTTTCTTTTAAGATGTATTATAGTAATAAATGTTATACTTTGAAACCACATTTGTAGACAAATATGACCAAAAAAAGAAACATAGAGAGGGAAGAAAATATCATGGCATAATAGATGACATAGTGTGGTGGTGAGAGTCCTTTTCCTTTTGAATTCAACTTAAAGGGTTAAGGAGATGCAGTATGAAGAAAAAAGAAGATATGGGGGGTGTACATTATCATCTTATATTATATACAAACCAATTGGAGTGTTTCTGAGTGATTGATTAGTGCATTAGAATTTATAGACATGATGATCATTTGGGTTGGTGGTGCTGCTGATTAAACGTTTTGTACATTAATAAATTTGGTTTATTGTCATTAGTTGGCCTCCACTACTTGCAAATGCATTGCCGACACGTAACTGTGTCCAACATTTTTGCAATTTTCTCCGCAATCTTGTGGCCCTCACTAATCTTTCTAATCAGTTGTTAATTTTCATATCCCATCACAGAAAAAAAGAAATAATTGTTTAGTTTATGAGAAAATATCTTGCAGATCATGCTAACACATGCAAGGAAGCTTAACACTCGCGTTGCATCATCACAAATTCACGTGAAAAGATTGAAAAGCAACATTAAGTTATTGTTGATGTAAAATATCCATGAACTTTACTAGAGATTAATCTTTAAGAAAAACTTGATTGATTATTTTCAATGACAGTTCTACTTTTAATGGTGTTTTTCTCATTACTAAAACTTGAACTTTAGATTTTCTTCAGAAGATTTAAATTTAATTTCACCTGTAACTTATCTAAACAAGCAAAAGTAACTCTTAACAAGTTCAATATAACACTTATGTTGGTATGTCATGCTTTTCTAAACAAATGGTAAAATATAGTTGACTTGACTCTCCCAGCTGTTAATGATGGATTAAAAGTAAAACTCTAAATTTTAGTTGGAGAATAACTCTAAAAGAAGTTCTGAATCTAAATCTTATTGACTAGTAAATTAAGAACTAAGTTATTTAAAAAGGGAAAAGATTAGACATGTGACTACTTTGTAGACCAGAGAAAAAAAAAAGTAACAGAATAGTTGATGCTCAACCTTTGCACGGAAATTGCGCAGTGATGTGGCTAGTATTTGTTCACCTTAAGTAACTAAAGTTTCACGCTTTCAATCTAAAAGCAAGAGCTAAAGTTAAGCACAGTGGAAACAATTTTCGTCTTTTAGTGTTTTTGTATTTGGAGCGTGAATCTCCAGTGGAAGGCAATTCTCACCAATACTGGTCTAGAAACGGATTGAGTGTCTGCATGGAATGCATTGTCAATAAAGCTAGATACAGTGTCCAATTTCATAAATTCATCACAAGCCAAAAGGAGAGATTCTTCGCAATCAAATATGATCAAGGCATCATTCATAATGTTTCAATTTCTCCTCTTCCTGTGTTTGTCCAATGAGATTTTCAAGTCCTTGGTCCCACGTTTTGCTAATCTTGTATCTGTTCTGTCACTCAAGATAAATTATTATATAGTCTGATACTATCACTTGTTCATAGTCTCAGTCAATCTTTATGTGACACAACTTAATTTTTTTGTCAAATCTGTGGGTTGCCAATAAAATAATCAAATATGCTTCTTTTATCTTAGATGGGATTCACAGATATCTTGAAATAATACATTCATGCTTGGTTGTGTGTCTTTGGAGCTTGGACCCTAGGCAAGGCTTCAAAGGATATATTTCTGTTTTTATGCAGAAAATGGTTTATTATTTGAAACAGTAACTAGATCCATGATACACTGCATTCCAAAAGTAATAGTAATAGTCAAGTCTACCAACTCCATAGCATCTAGAACCTGATTTCATTTTGATGAAGTATAATGCATGAGCTTCAGGTTAAGTGCTGGATTTTCTATAAAAATTACAAGTGTAAATGATTTTGGTTCATTTAAGAACAAAAGGAGCTGCTATGCACCAGTTTCTAACTCACTGTGCAAGGAACATTACAAAAGATGTTCAGGTTTTTCCAACCTTTTCTTGGTTACAAGGGGTATACAGAGTCAATGTGGTGGAACTGGAACCATTACAAAATTGTCATGGAAGAGTGATCTACTCGCAAATCCTCCCTCAATCCTCAGACTATTGCTGAAATCTTACTTATGAACTATAGCAAATGTAAAATAGTATCACAGGGAATTTGATATCAGTTCAACATTATTTCTGTTCCCGCAGGTCCAACAAAGTTCATCTTTTAACAGATCCAAATTTGCATAAATTTCTCTACTTTGAGGGTGGTCTTTGTCACTTGCTATAAAATAGTGAACCTCATTATCTATCTCAATCCAGCTGGAGCCTGTTTCTTTAGTTAATTTCAAGTCATTCATAGCCGTTCTCACCTTCGCAGCCTCTTCAAACATGCCCCCTTCGGTATACATGTTTGATATAAGTATGTAAGAGGAGGCATCATGCGGGGCTAAATCAAGCAATTTTCTTGATGCCCACATTCCAAGTTGTAAATCACCACACTGCTTACAGGCATTGACAAAAGTCCTCCAAAGCAAAACTGAATCTGGAAATGGGCTTTTGTTGATGATATCAATGGCTTTGGACAGATTTCTGGCTCGACCCAAAAGATCAATCACGCAAGAGTAGTGCTCAATCACAGGCGTGATCCCATACTTTGATTGGATCTCATTGAATAAGTATAACCCAGTTTCCCACAAACCCGAGTAACTACATGCTTGGAGAACAGCCAATATTGTAATCCCATCAGGAGCAAAACCCTGTTCCTTCATCTCCTCAAACAGCAAAAGAACATGGTTTCCTTCACCATGAAGGGCATACGCAGAAATTATGGCATTCCAGGTAACGCAATCACGATTCATACTACTAAATATTTGATAAGCATCCTGAACAGAGCCACATTTAGCATACATCGTAATAACAGCATTTCCTACGGCAGTATCATCTTCAAGTCCCACCTTTATTGCGTAAGCATGAAGACTCTTCCCAGTTACCAAGCATGCTTGGTTAGCCGATAAACAAAAGAGCCGTGAAAATGTTACACCATCAGGTTTTACACCACTGAATCTTAATTTGCTGAAAAAAACCATAGGGTCCTCTTCATCATCTCTTACCTTTGAGTTCAAATATCCAACTAGAATGGCATTAAATGAAGCAATAGTTTTATTTCGGAGCCTGTCAAAAATGGCTCTTGCTGACTTCAAACTTCCACATTTAGCATATAAATCTACTAAAGCAGTACCACTATTTACATCAGAGACTTGACCAAGCTTTACTGTAAGTCCATGAATCTGAACCCCAAATTTCAAATTATTCCACTCTGAACACCCATCAAGAACAGTGCTGAAGCAACCAGAATCAAGAGACACACCAATCTGAATCATGTTTAAGAAAAATTCAAAGGCCTTGTTAGCATGGCCGTTCTTAACAAATACTGACAAAAGCGCAGACCACGAAATCAAAGATCTCTCATCCAGTTCAGCAAACACTCTCTCAGCTTCTTCGACCATTCCATGTTGCCCGTACATTGTAATCATTGCATTTCTAACAGATGTTTCACACATAAAACCATAATTCACCGCAAGCCCATGTAGTTGTTTCCCTACATATAATCCTCCACTGAAATCACACGCACTGATCAAATTCGTAAACGTATAATTACTTGGTTTCAGTCCAGACTTTAGCATATCCACAAAAATCTGAAATGCCTTATCTCCCAAACCTGCCTTTCCATATTCCAAAATCATATAATTTATGCACTGAGCATCTTTAACAGTTATGCCATCAAACACCCTTTCTGCACAACCCAAGTAGCCACTTCTAGAGTACATGGAAACCAATGAAGTAGCCACAACAACATTCTCCTGAAGCCCACTTTTTACAACAAAAGCATGAACCTGCTCGCCAAAAAATCGATCTTCCGGGGACCTACAAGCCTGCAGGACCACTGAACAAGTATGCTCATTGAACTTTTCATCAACCATGCACATATCACGTGCGATACACAAAACAGACTCAACATCCCCATTCTTCAAATAACCCTTCATGAGGGTAGTCCATGTGACTGTGCTCTTCACAGGCATTTCATCAAATATCCTCTGTGCATCATTCATGTTGTTGAATTTTGAGTAGAGATTCACAAGATTGTTGTCCACAAATAGGTCACCTTCACGACCAGATTTGATGAGAGACCCATGAATTGTCTTTGCCAGCATATAATCCTGTGACCCAATTGAGAATTGAAGAAGCTGAGACCAGTCATCGAGAAGAGCGGTATTGTTCTGATTACAGGGTAAAACAGCACAACACTGTGGTTTCACAAGTTTCAGACTTTGTGAGGGATTTGGGAAAATGGGGTGGAAGCCATTATTTGGTGGAAGGATGTGCAAAGGGCATGAATAAGAAGGAAGAATGGAGAGTGGAACAAGTGGTTGGAAAATTGGGTGAACCATTGGAACAAGTACTTGCAAACTTAACAGAATCAACTGAATGCGATTGCTTCCATAGCAGTTTAAATTTCTCTACTCATCACTACCACAAGGTGAAATTCAAATAATTATCCTCTGGTATATAATTGTCCTTTTCTTTAATTATCATATTATGTGACAAAAAATACTCATTAGCTTAAAATATTTTAGATTTAATTAGTTGGATGATACCCTTTTTTATTTAGATTTAGATGTATCAGTTTGATATCTATTTTTAAAAATGTGTCAATTTAATCCTAATTTTTTTAAAAATGTCTTAATCAGGTCCCTTTCAAACAAAAATTACTAAATAATTAACTTAATTAATAACTTTTACCACTAAATTTTAATATAAATATCATTACTTAATTTTGTAAGTCATTTTAAATATCAATACTTTTAAAGGTATTAATAATTTTTTTTGCTAAAAATGACCTAATTGAGACATATTTTCAGAAGTTGAACTCAATTAACACATTTTTAAGAATTTATACCAAACTGACACATCTAAATAAAATGAAACATCCGACTAATTAAACCAAATATTTACCACACTATTTATCTTTTAGAAAATTGATATTTGATTAAAATGAGTAAACTAGGTTTGAGTGAGATGTTAAATTGAGTTTGTAAAAAGAAAAAATGGAGTTTTGATTTTTTTTTTATTAGTTTTTTTTTATTATTCCTTGACTATATCTTCAAAATATACTTATGATCATTAATTTAAAAATTTTAAAATATATTAAAATTATTTTTAAAATATTAAAACAATGTGTATTTAATGTTTAACTAGGGACAACATAACAAAACTTAGCTGAAAAATCCAACTCGAAAATATATAACTAAAAAATAAATTTCATTTAAAATATATATATATATATATATATATAACATGTTAGATATTTAAAAGAGTAAGGGCATGTTCATTTAACACTATGTGATGGCGCAAATAGATTTTGTAAGAAGATTTGCGGGACTCATTTGTGTCCGTTTTGAAGGATTTCCAATGATATGGAAATATGTATGTTGGGATGATTATCTCTCTTATAAGAGAAGATTTGAAAGATGGTGGATTCAACTTTAATTTTTACATATATAATTATTATTATATATTAAATAAATAATAATATCTGAATAATTATATTATTTAAATAATAATATATAATAATTATATTATTTAATTAATAATATACAATAATTATTATAATAAATAAATAAAATAATATATTAATTTTATCTATCATATCAATTTATTCATTTCCAAATTTTTATAAATTTTATTTTTAAATTCACTCAATTCACCTTCAAATTTATTAAAATAAACAACTAATATTTATCCGCTCAAATCCAGTGATATTCATCGACTCGCTCTCTCACGAATTCACTCTTTCAAATTAATACATCCTAATACTCTTTTTGTTTCGAACGATAGAAATGCAGAAATTTAATTTAGAAAGAAAGTAATAGGTAAAAGACAAAAAGTCACGGAAATCAAAGTTATGTTTTTTGTTTTAACTTTCTCTTTACAATACAAGAGATTTGCGAGGAAAGTTAAATAATTTTACTTCACCTTAACTTTTATTTAAATTATAATAATGATGATTATAAAATAATATAATAATAATAAAATAAAATAATAACAATTTTATATATTTTTCAACTAAAATACTTTTTTAATTGATTAAATTTGTCACGTTATATTTTATTTTTCATAAATTTTCTTCTCAAATCTTCTCCATTTATATTATCTTTCTTTTAATTTAAATAATTCTACATTCATCTTCTTTTTCTCACAAATTTATTCTTTCAAATTCAGTATATCATCCAAACAAAGCTTAAATAGTAATCTGAGTCATTCATTCTAGGAATGGCAATCAAGGTCTAACTCGTCGGGCCAGCCCGCGAAAAAAACACATGGTGGACCAGGGTAGTGAGTCCGTATGTCCGTAGTGGCCCGGCCCGCATAAGCCTGTAGTTTGTGCGGACCGACCTGCATAAATCTGCAGCCTGTGCGGGCCGGCCCGCAAGCTCGCATAAAAAAAACTTGCACTTGTGTATGTTAATTACTTTTTTTATGGACTCTTGCATTAACGTTTCAAATTTGTGTATAACTGAAAAAATACAAGTATATATTTTTTTTAATGTGCTAAAATTTAAAGAATACATTGTATATGTCATAGTATGAATAATGAAAATGTTGAATTATCAATTTATCATCCAACTCTCCAAAGTCTTTTACTTGATTGTGTAAACTTCTTAAAGTTTCTCAATTTTTAAACATTGAAAATTTTATCATAAAAATTAAAAAAAAAATAAAGTTTAAAAAATGAAAAAAAAAGCGTGCTAGCCCGCGGGCCCGCGGGCCAAGTACGGGACGGAGCGGGCCAATGGTTATAGCCCGCATAAATTACGCGGGATGGGACGAGATAGCCCGCGATGTACGAACCTTGTACGGATCGAGCCTAAACGGACGGTTCAACCCACATTGTCTTTCTTTCTAAAATGTATAATGAGAATAATTAAAAATAACGGAGCTTTTAAAGAAGCTTTTCTATGTAAATAGTCCATTTAAATAAATAATTAATCTGGAGTTGTAAATGTGTTAAAATAATAACTTTAGGTCAAAAGACGAATTGTTATTTTGAAATAATTTATTCATGTAAAAGTATGTAAAAATATGTAAAGTATATAATTTCTCTTTTTATGTACATAACTTATTTTTCTATTTTATATTGATAATATTTTAAACTTATCATACAAAATTCACAATAAAAAAACCAATGTTAATGAAAAGAAAAGAAAAATAAAACATAGTCAAGCAAAAATAAGAATAAAAAAAAACAAAAAGAAAGTAACATATAGTGAAAAGAGACTCTTATGTAAATTAAAGAAAAAGGCCTACATTTTATATACATGTAATCTCTAAGTATTTCAAATTATTTATTTATTACAACATGATTCTAATATAATATATAATAGTTTATGTATTTTGGTTAGCATTATATAAATGCACTGTGAGAAAAATTTTGGTTAATGCATGAAGTGCAACATACATAGGATGCTTAATTGTGATATTCCACTTCCATGATTTAACTAAGCACTCTTTACTTATGTGTATGTGGAATCATGAAAATACTCTTGGATGATGCCATGTTGGCTCATTGTTAAGTCCAAGGACAAATTAATAAATGCTTATTTTGATGAATAATAAACAAAAGTATTGCTCTAAGATGAAGTAAAAAGGTTCATGTGATTAGATAATAAGGTTTGTCTATAATGTTTGATAAGGTTAATATGAAATAAATGTCTTAGCTTATCATGATTGATATTTTCTTTATTATGTGATATTTTGTAATAGGTGGATAATACAAGTCCAAAGAGAGTTTTGGGATATTCGCATAGAACTTTGTATAATCAAAAGCTACATATTATTGACATAGATAAATAGAAGAACATAAAAAAATCAAGGTTCGTTGTATTACAATGAAATAGGTTATTTTCTATCCATAGGATTACAAAATATATAGAAAATGTTTAATTAGTTAGATGATATGCATGTGAGTTTGATATTCGTTTTTAAAAATGTATCAATTAAGTTCCAACTATTGAAAAGATGTCTCAATTATATTTTTTTCAACAAAATTATTAACACTATTAACGGTTATTGATATTTACAATGACTTACAAAATTATGTATTGATATTTATGTCAAAATTTAGTGATAAAAATCATGAATTAAGTTAACGGTTTTAGTAATTTTTGTCTGAAAGAGATATGATTAAGAAACTTTTTCAAAAGTTGAAACTAGATTGACACATATTTAAAAACAGATACCAAATTAACACATCTGAACAAAAATGGATATCACTTATTAAACCGAAAATAAAACCATTTTTACGGTTAATGAAATAGGTTAAGGTGGGAAGATACGATGATGTGGAAAAAAGTGGTCCGTAGAGACTGTGAGAGTGAAACCTTATACGCCATTTCCCACACAGTCTTCGATATCCATTCCTTTGCCACTCAATAGCGGAACTTCCAATAGCAAAAACAATTCATTAACAGCCTCATACTCCTACTCCTTTTCTTCTTCATCTCTTTCTTCTCCTATTCTCTTCTCTTCTCTTCTGTGCGAGAGTGAGAATGGAGAAGATGGCTGCACTTACTACTATCCACACCTCCTTCTTCCCCACCAACACCATTCTTCAAAAGCCATCATCTTTTCAACCCTTCTTCTCTACCCGACTTCTTGGCCTACCCTTATCTTCTTCTTTTTCCGTCGCCAAAAGATTATCTTCCTTCACTTCCAGGCCCATCAAATGTTCTGTTTCCGAAGCCACAGAGCCCAAAGCTGGTGGTAATAAATCCGCACCCTCTTCTTTCATCTGTATTTCAATTTTATTATTCACAAAGTGTTGTTAACCAGTGATTCAAGTTCATTTGTTTAGGAATTAGAAGCATTTTTTTTTTATCGGGCTACCTAAAAATGTGTTCTTTTGTAATGTTTTTTACCAGCTTTTGTATGATTTCAAATTAAATTTTCCTCCTTTTAGTTTCTTAATTACTGCAGTGGTTTTAGCAAACCCTTTGTTATAAGGTTTGCCTTTTTGAGATTTTTTTATTTATTTGTCTCTTAGAGAAGAAGAAGCAATTGTTGAGAAGAGGGGACGTCAGAAACATAGCGATTGTTGCTCATGTTGATCATGGAAAGACTACTCTCGTTGATGCCATGCTCAAACAAACTAAGGTATTGTTCATTACATGGAACATGGTTAGTTTCAACGGGTTTCTTTTGGAGAATTTGATTTTTTATTTGTGTAATTTTAGTTCATTTGTTAACTTGAGCCAATTGACATCCATTATTTAATGGACGTGATTTGGCGTGCAGGCCCTGTAGTAGAAAATGATTTAGTGAGAATTTGTTTGTGTTTGGTAGAATTGATTTTTAACTATTAACGTGATTGGAATGTGCGTCACAGTGTGTGGAGTTGATTTAGCCAGCAGACTAAACAGACGGATAGTTTTATACAATTGTTGAAAAGTGGTAGATTAGAGACATTCAATATCTGTTAAATGGTTTAGCCATTGTTTTCGCCATAAAGTCGATTGGTTTATTCTTATAAAAAAGAATGAAGGGTAATATTGATATGGTATTCATCTGTTGAATTTTTTGCAGGTGTTTCGTGATAACCAATTTGTGCAGGAAAGGATAATGGACTCGAATGATTTGGAGCGCGAAAGAGGGATCACTATACTGAGTAAAAATACATCTGTCACCTATAAAGACACAAAGATCAATATAATAGATACTCCAGGTCACTCTGATTTTGGGGGTGAAGTGGAGCGTATCCTAAATATGGTGGAAGGGATCCTTCTAGTGGTACTCCTTCTAACTGTAGTTTGTTTCCTCCATTAGGAATTTTGTTACATATTCCCTTATATAAAAATGCTTCATTTTCTTTTTTGTAGTGTGGCTTCTTGTAATATATAGGGTTTATGAAGCTGCTCTTTGTATTTGTAGGTAGATTCTGTTGAAGGACCAATGCCACAGACAAGATTTGTCTTGAAGAAGGCTTTGGAGTTTGGTCATTCAGTTGTTGTGGTTGTGAATAAAATAGATAGACCTTCTGCTCGCCCAGATTTTGTTGTCAATTCTACTTTTGAACTCTTCATTGAACTGAATGCCACTGACGAACAAGTATGTTGGTTATCAACTTATCATATGACTTAAATAGTTGTAGTTTTTGTGTGTTGTTTACAAATTGGGTTGGAGCTTGGAAGTTTGTATTTGGTCAAAACTCTACTGTGATTTCTTTATTCCCAATGATCTGTAGGAATATTATTACAATAAATCATCTTTTTTTTCTGCTTGCAGTGTGACTTTCAAGTGATCTATGCAAGTGGTATAAAAGGGAAAGCAGGTTTGTCTCCTGAAAATCTGGCAGAAGACCTTGGTCCATTGTTTGAATCCGTCATTAGATGCATCCCTGGACCGCGCATTGACAAAGATGGTGCTCTTCAAATGCTGGTTAGTAGTTGCTAGTTATATCACTTCTTAGTCTTTTTTATTCTATTTTTCTATTGATTTATCTTTTCATTATGGTTAGCTTATTTTTGTTCCTGCTAATTTACCAGCACAAGGGAAATAGAAAATAAAGAAGCAAGTGAAGATCTTGACCAGTTTATTTATGAGAAAATAAACAATGACAACCCTGTTAAATTTCTGCTTGACTCTGATAATGCTATTTCTGTATACAAGATCTAATTTGTTTTTACATATGCTTATTTGTCAACTAGGTGACAAATATTGAATATGATGAACATAAAGGGCGTATAGCAATTGGGCGTGTGCAAGCTGGAGTTTTAGAAAAAGGCATGGATGTTCGAGTGAGTATTTTGTTCTTCATTTTTGTGAATTCATTCATACTCACATGTTACCCTTTGCTTCTTTGAGTTTATCTTACTACCAGGGATAAATATCTGTACTTCCATATAATAGTGAATTTTATATACTTTACAAACAGCTATATTTTAAGTCTTACATTCACTTCTCTAAATCTTGTATTTTTGAGTTGTGGGCGAGTTGTAGTAGAGATTATTGTGGAACACAAATGAATGAATCCATTCAGTTCAAAGTTTGATGTAGGATATAGATTATTTTAATCTGTTTTTGAAAGTAAAAGACCTCCAGTTAAATAAGTCTATGTGAGGAGAAGTAAGAGAGTAAGAGGGGATCATAACTTCTGAGAAACACAATAGTAACTGTAATAATCAGTTTATGACAGCACCTAGAGAATAAAAGTGGATACATAAAGAGAGGATTAGTGGTATTCAAGTAATATTCAGGGGGTAAACGTGATCTCGTTCATTGGGGCAGTGATTGGGAATTAGGGATTCTACATTCTGATCCTGTTTCTATCAGCATACCCCTTATTCGTTGATTTTGTCCAGGTATGTACTTCAGAAGATTCATGTAGATTTGGAAGAATTAGTGAGCTCTACGTGTATGACAAATTCAGTAGGGTTCCTGCAGATAATGTGGAGGCAGGTGATATATGTGCAGTGTGTGGAATTACTGACATTCAGGTAAAGATTGAGGGTTTTGGATAAAATGCATAATCTTGTATCACAGTAACCTTTTTAACCTTTACAATGCTATACTCAGATTGGGGAGACAATTGCTGATAAAGTATCTGGGAAGCCACTACCTTCCATCAAGGTGGAAGAACCAACAGTGAAAATGTCTTTCTCCATAAACACTTCACCTTTTGTTGGCCGTGAGGTATATTAATGCTTTGCCATAAAAATGTTCTGTATTATCTCTTTCTCTGTTAGTTAGGCACAACCATTGCTGCTATGTTCAGCTTCTTTCTTGGTAACAGTGTAATTTGTGCTTTTCACAGCTATGTCATAGATCAGCTAAAATGTATTGTAATTTTTCAGGGAAAGTATGTTACTAGTAGGAACCTAAGGGATAGGCTTTATCGTGAACTTGAGCGGAATCTGGCTATGAAAGTTGAAGATGGTGAAACAGCTGATACATTTGTTGTCAGTGGGCGTGGAACTTTACATATCACTATACTCATAGAAAATATGTGAGTGTTGTGAATATTTCATTTCTCATTGATTATTATTATTCTTCAAGCTCTTTAAATAATATTGCATCTGCAGGCGAAGAGAAGGCTATGAATTCATGGTTGGACCTCCCAAAGTTATCAACAAGAAGCTGAATGACAAACTGTTGGAACCGTTTGAGGTAATATCTCAATCAATTTTTTACTGCTTTTCAAAAGCAGAAAAATTAAGATTTTTGTTTTGAAACGCCCAGCCAAATTTCTATCCTTTTTGGTGTGGGACTTACAAAATTAATTCTCTTCTTTTTATCCTCTATTTCTTCTACTCTTCTTCCCTACATTAGAAAAAAAAATCTTACACATTGTTTTCTTTCCTCTCACTCTTTTGTACACATCCGAACAAAGTGAAGAGAAATTTTAGTTTTTTTCTTCAACTTTATTCATATTAACAATGCATCTTTTTCACTCTATTTCTCTCTTTTTTTCTTTCTTTTCTTCCTATTCTTTTTATCATCCTAACAAAGAATAAATTTCTTTTATAATTCATTGCACGTTTTAACAAGAGGATGTGTTGCAGATTGCAACTGTGGAGGTACCAGAAGAGCACATGGGAGCTGTTGTTGAACTTCTTGGCAAGAGACGGGGACAGATGTTTGACATGCAAGGAGTTGGGTGTGTAAATTCTTTCTTTGCTTCTATTTTGAACGTGATATACTTGTTATAGGAACAAAGCATTGAAGTTAAGCAAAACTTCTAAGAGAATCATCATCATGGAAATGAGTTTCTTTGTTTAGTACATTGGGAGTTCTATCTTGTGTTGTTTTGGATTAATAGATTAGATTCACGTAAAAGACATTGATGATATCTTTGTTGGCTATAATAATTGATGAAAAGTTCACATTTATCAACTACACTTGCATAACATTTGATCTGATACTGACAACATTTATTTCTGTGTTAGATCGGAAGGAACTACACTACTCAAATATAAGATCCCAACACGTGGTCTTCTTGGATTGCGGAATTCAATTTTAACCGCCTCCCGAGGAACGGCTATTCTCAACACCGTCTTCGATAGCTACGGGCATTGGGCCGGTGACATTAGTACCCGTGATCAAGGCTCATTGGTAATGTCTGCATTGAAAGAAATTTGTAGAGCATGGTACTCCATAATTCCATTGTTTCCCTCAGTCATTGATGAAGTTATGGAATTTCAGGTTGCTTTTGAGGATGGAGCAAGTACTTCTTATGCAATCTCTAGTTCACAGGAGAGGGGACAGATGTTTATTGGACCTGGTGTGGAAGTTTATAAAGGTCAAATTGTTGGCATCCATCAGCGACCTGGAGACTTGTCCTTGAATGTTTGTAAGAAGAAAGCTGCTACCAACATTCGTTCCAACAAGGAACAAACAGGTAACACTCAAGTTATGATGTACTGATGCAATACATATGTATCGGATACAAGACAACACGTAACTAATACATCCATACACTTATTTTTAAAATAATAAACACGATACATGATATATGTATATCGAAAGTTATACAAAAATTCTTAAAAACATAATATATATATATATATATATATATATATATATATATATATATAATTTATTTTGTGTGAATCCAAATTAAAATCAAATATATTAAACATTTTCAACATAAAATTTTATAAATTATTGTCATCATAAATGTATTACTGATTTATATAATAGATACTTCAATGATAATTATCGGTAAAGTATTATAAAATATCGGATACGAATACGTGTTGAACACAGATACGGGATACGAATTGAAGTTTCGGTACATCATATGTTATCTTATATGAAACACACATTCGAATAACATGGTTTGATGATCTTTAGTTCCTCAGTTAAAGCAGTACTACTGAACTGAATTCAAATGATATAATCTTTTGATTAATTTTAACTTCAACATTGTTTTGTACCATTGAAGAAATAATGCTGCTTCAATAATCTTGAAGAAATGTGTGGTAGTGGTATGCTAATAGGCCAGAAAGGTTTAACTTACTTTATTCCCTTGTGCAGTGATTCTTGATACACCATTAGACTATAGTCTGGATGACTGCATTGAATACATCCAAGAAGATGAACTTGTAGAGGTCACCCCAACAAGTATCCGAATGTGCAAGAATCCAAAATTAGCAAGGAAACCAAGGTAGACTTTCACTGTGAAGCAGTAACTTGCAAATGCTTTTTGAGTTACCAGTTACTACAGCTGAAGCTGCATGACTCATTAATGCTGTTGCTGCTGAATCGATGAAGAAGTAAATCACTACCAGTGATGTAGTGTCACATATTCTTCCAAAGCTGCATGCAGAATAATATAGGAGCTGCTGAAAGCCGTATTCAATATTCATTATAGGTATTGGTCACAGTTGATTTAAGGGGATAAAGTAACATTACAGAGTTTTGTTTACTTGCTTTGTAAAGTCCATATTTTAGCAGAAAGGAACTTGAAGATATCAATTCTTCATATTGGTTGGCAAATAGCAACACCACACCTTGGGTTAAATTTCCAGTGAGATCACTGATTTTGAACTACCTCACCAATCTTCACGTATTGATATTTAGCTTTTACTTTGAATGAGTGACAAGCTAGAAAAACATTTCATGCAAGACTAAGATTTTTTCATTTAAGAAAATTAGTCTTGGATCATGTTGGAGATCTTATATCAATTCGAAATAAGGTAAGTTTATATTATATAAGTGAGTTTAAATATTACATTACAAGTTGATTTTGTGTGATTGAATTATGTTTAAAGTTCATATCTTAATAGATCATGTTGGAAAAACATTCTTTGGTGAACATGTTGAAACAAAAGTTATAGACATTCAATATATATATTTTTTGTATATATACAGTGGAGTTGAATTAGATTTAAAGTTTACTTTAATGTTGGAGAAACATTTTTTGGTGAGCCTATTTAAAAAAAATTATAGAGGTGCAATATTTTATATATAGTCATGTAATTAAAGAACTTTCAATATTTTACCAATGTCTACTAATAAAGATTTATTTTGTGTCAAAAATCAAACACATGGTGTGGTCGTGGAGTCTCACTTGTGAAAGACTCGCAAATTCTTAGGTGATAGTCATAAAACAAGAGATATGATTAAAATCTAAATCAGCATTAATTCTGTAGGTATTGTATGCTAAAGTCATTAAATATTCAAAGGTATATGGTGATGCTCATAATAACAAGGTAGTCAAAATCGTGGTCTAGAACATGAGATTATACGAATCTATGATCTTTTTCTCCATCTTCGATCTCGCTTCACTTAAAATTCGTGATCTTCACAGATTTTGTTGGATTGTCGTTGTAAATTGCAAGTGGTGTGGGAGTAGGGATTCTCGCGATGCAGTCCCTCCAAATGGTGAAGGAGAAGCTGATAGAGCTCGCGATGGTGCTTCTCTCGTGGCCTCACATCACAATCCTTTCTAGTGGTGAGGGAGAATAAGGGGGTAGACCTTGCGGCGGTGGTGCCTCCACAAACGACAACTCTGATGATGATGACTCTAACGACATCAACATACCTAATAGTGGTGACGACCTCTCTACAAGTCCCTTTATGAGGATTGATGGAATTGGGACCTCTTTTAAAACCCTATTATTTTAAACATATTAAAGTCCAATTTTGAAGTTCAATTAGTGACAATGAAAGGTAAAAATACATGACCGTAAAAGTTACCATTACCCCAATAGGTAAAAGTAACTCCCTCTCTTCCATAACATACAACAAGTGGCACTCTAAGTTTCTTTTTTTTTTTTTAAAAAAAGGGACACTGAACTACCACCCCCTCTCTTCTCTCTTTGTTCTCTTTTTTTTTCACTCTGCCTAGTGTACCCAAACTTCACTGCACCCCCTGTACCCAAATGCCATACCCACCCACAATTTCTCCCTTTGTTTCTTTCACGACATCACCACACTACTTTGTTTATCCAAACTCTTCACAACATCCAAACTGCAGTCCAATATGCATTCTTACTTATTAAAATGACTTCAAAATCTGTTATACTCGTGGCTCAAAAAAATGCTTCAAGAAATAGGAGTGATATAGTTTTGAAGCATTGTAATTCTGTTGCTGTGATACTAGGAAACTTCAATGTAAATATTGTCAAAAGCTAGTAACAGAGGGAGTTTATTGATTGAAGTGTCACTTGGTTAGTACTCAAAAGAACGTTGGTGCTTGCAAGGATGTTACAAATGAAGTGAAGAAAGAAATGTGGTAAATTGTTATTGGTTTGCAACAAAATTTAAACAAGAAGCCAATGCTTAATATGAAGGAGGAAACAACAGAAGCTGGTGAGAAAAGAAAAAATAGTAAAGCATCAAGCAACAATCCTACAAATATTTTTAAGAATACAGTATTTAGTACACAAACTACCATCAAGAACATGTTTAAGAAAGGTATGAGAGAGGAAGTTTGTCAAACAATTGCTAGATTCTTCTATAACAATGTTATACCTTTCAATGTGGCAAAAAGTGAAGAGTTCATTACTATGCTTGATTTGGTTCCAAGACATGGCCTTGGTTTTAAACCTTCATCTTATCATGATATTATAGTTAAATATTTGAAAGAGGAAGTTCGAACTACATCCCTTGCTTTACAAGCACATAGGGATGAATGAAAAAAAAGGATGTATTATTATGACCGATTTTGGACAGATAGGAAAAGAAGGACAGTAATAAACTTCCTAGTGAGCAACCTAAAGGAAATTGTGTTGTTGAAGTTCATAGATGCATATGCAATATCTAAAACAATTGAGAAAATATTTGATATGAAGGATAACATTGTTGAAGAGGTAGGAGAAGAAAATTTCATTCAAGTTGTCACAAATAATGCAATAAACTACAAAGTTGCTAGTCAAATGTTTATGACAAAAGAGAAAAAAGCTATTTTGGACATCGTGTGCTGCACATTGTGTTGACTTAATGTTGGAGGACTATGTGAAGAAGATCTCCATTCATGGGAGACAATTCCAAAAGGTAAAAAAAATGACTACCTTTATCTATCAAGATCTTCTCTAATTTCTCTACTACAATGTTTCACAAAAAGAAAAGATTTGGTGAGGCAAGTGTTACTCATTTCGCTACATCGTACCTGACATTAGGATGCCTACATAAGAATAAAGGACCTTATAATGCTCATTGTTTCCATTGAATGAAATTCTATTATTTCTTTACTTCTGAATTTCTTATTTTTATACACCAAAATGTTTCGTTAATCTTCCCCTTTATTATTAAACAACCAATTAGTTTAAATTACATTAGTCTTTATGGGAAATGATATCTCTGAAATTGTCCACTGTATAAAAGAAATTAACACACATATATGACGCATATATTTTCAGTAGTATAATCTAAAATATTTTAGTTTATATATATATATATATATATATATATATATATATATATATATATATATATATATATATATAATTTAATTATGTCTT
>Ga0214544_1007713_pt1 | contig 18601 bp, 4 predicted proteins | sample CNSS3metaG_FD_160074 | JGI IMG/M metagenome (GOLD analysis project Ga0214544, IMG submission 160074) | Root nodule microbial communities from cowpea collected in UCLA plant growth center, Los Angeles, California, USA - CNSS3 | ecosystem: Host-associated > Plants > Roots > Nodule | place: USA... | reverse complement strand
GGAGAGATTGGGTGGGTGGGTGGGGAGCGCAGACAGAGTGTGTGAGTGTGAGGGATGCTGAAATATGCACGTGCCATTTTTTTAATTAATTGGTACGGGCCGCGGACTGGCCCGTTTTGGCCCACGGGTTGGTCCGACGGGCCAGCGGGCTTGACGGGTCGGGCTGTATTGGGTTGGCAGGTTAAATTTCTTGACTCGATCCGTGTTTTTTTTGTCGGGCTAACGGGCCGGCCCATTGGGCCCGGCCCATTTTACCATCTCTAGTCTGAGGAAGGGATGTGAAAAAATTTTGCACCTGTTCTGTGTTTCAGTAAGTCACTAGTATGAGACCCGTGCCCGGGTCATATTTTTTGTTTTGATTTTTTTATTCAGATAAAAAATTTAACATCATAATTATTATATTTGAATCAATTATTTATTTATGTAATTATATTCTACTATTATATAATTAATATAATTATTGTTATATTAAAAATAATAAAATTAAAAAATAATAATTAAATATGATTTTATTTATTTTAAATCATAAAATTGACACTAATTAATTAGTAATTCGTTACATGATTAAAATTAAAATTATATATTATATTAAAATAAAATATGTATGCAATGGCGTTGGCGTTATTAAAATAAAATGTAAGGCGACTATTAGTTGATTAAATCCTCTACCAGGATCCCGTAAACAACTATCAATGTTTAGTACAGTAGATCATACTAATAATCATAAAGGCAAAAATAAAATCTAAAATAATAATAATAATAATAATAATAATAAAATCACATGTTTCCGGAGAATTGAAGATGCACCAGGCTTTTTTTGGCACCATTTTTCATGCGTTTGTGCACTAAAGTAATATTTGAGCCAATGGGAAATCTGTTTTCTTGGTCTTGAACTTTCATTACATGTTTTTTATAAAATTTGATACAATACGAAACCATGGGTAGAGTAGAGAGATAGCTTACAAAATCATTGGCCAACTGAACGGTATAATTAGAAGCAAAGCATGTTGCACACATGCCGGAACTCATATGAAAATGGAATGAGCAAATGATTCAATGACAGGTCATACCATGTAACCACTGTATTCCAAACAATCAACAACAACAATGATAATAATCACAGCCATGATTATCAATCAAACTCAGTTGATACCCAAGCAGACTCGTTTTTGGAGCAAGACTTAGTTGGCGAGTCTATAGGGGTTTTCTATTTTAACGCAAAACGACGCAATTGATCGTTGTTGCTTAATAAAAAAAAAAACTCACTGTAGTTAGGTTCCTTCTTCTCCTCCACCTGGCAGATTAGGGTTAGTCTCTACTCGCCGCGCCGTGTTGTTCTCTTCTAGTGGGGTTTCGATCCTCTACTTGGAATTGAAGGAGGGTGCTTCGCCGGCGTTGGAAGCTGTGAATCGAGCCTCTTGAAGATGGATTGGAGAGAGGAAGAAATTATGTGAGGTGGCGTGATGGGGACGGAGAATAAAGGAGAAGAAGTTGGTTGGAGGTGGCGGTTGATTCAGTGAAACCTAAGCTAGGCGGTAGTGCGTAAGAATGATTCAGTGAGTCATGGGATCAAAATGTCAGTCCCACGTTTTTACCGGTGACCAACTTAAAAAACTAAGAAAATAAAATATTGAAAACCACCAAAAACAAAGTTAAACTTTATTTACTATTGAGAAAAAAAACAATCATCTATAATTATATATATAAAGATAATTTCATTTTTTTATCTATATTTTATAATTCCAATTTTATTTTTTACAATATAATTATTTGTTAAATTTTTAAAAGTTAACAATTTTTTTTAAATTTTTTTATAAAATTATTTACTTATCTTGATATTTTTTAATATTTTTATATTTTTTATTTTAATTTTAATAAATATAATATAATTTTATTTATTAATTTAATAACATTACAATATCATTTATTACTAATATAATATCATACATATAAAAAAATCATACACATATTACGCTAGTATATTTTAAAAATAATTAATTATTTAAAAGTTTTAAACAGGAAACTATAACATGTGTATATTTACATTCACATTAGGTTATATATAAATTATATTTTAATAATATATATATATATATATATATATAAACGTTTATAATTTGTTTATTAATTATTAATATTTTATTAATATATGTTTTATATTACAATAAAATAAAAAATAAAATAAAATAACTCAAACTTGATATTTTGTGAAAATAGTTTAATTTAGGGTTAAATATATTTTTGATCCCTCAAGTTTCATTGAATTTTAGAATTAATTCTTCTTTGAAACTTTATACCAATTTAATCATTCATCTTTAGAAATGCGCGGATTTAGTCATTCTTACCCAATTTTGTTAAGTTTATTTGACATTTTAAACTCATTTTATGTTAATATTTGAGTTAACATTGAAACGTAAATGTGTCAAATGGTGTAAACAATTCAAATATTATCATGAAATGCATTTGAAACGTCAAATAACTTCACAAAATTTAGTTAAAAATACTAAATTCACGCATTGTCAAAGGTGAATGACTAAATTGGTCAAAATTTTTGAAGAGAGATTAATTACAAATTTCACTCAAACTTGAGGGACCAAAAACATATTTAACCCTTTAATTTATGATTTTAAATCTATAACAATATATATGTCCACTTTCCAAAGTACCAATTTTACCCTTTAAAATCTAATTATTTATTAAATTTTTGAAAATTGACCGTTACTTTTACATGTTATTTATAAAAACGACTATCTATCTCTACTTTTTCTCTTTTTTCTTTATTTATCAAATATTATTATCTCATCTTTTATAATATATTTCACTTTATTTTTAATAAATATAATTTTATTTTATATATTAACTTAATAACATTACAATATCATCATCTACTAATATAATATTATACATATTTAAAAAATACGTACACACATATGTTATCGCGCCTAGATTTATGTTAATATAAGATAATAATTTTTCTTAATTTAAAATTTATTTTCATTCTTATTTATATATCTAAAAGTTATTTATTTATACTAAATTATTTTAAAAAATATATATTTTATGACATCAAACAAATCATTTCAAAAATTTCCACTCATTTGACAACACTTTCTCTTAGTCTAATCTTACTTTCTATTTTGTTTGTCTGCCACTGTTTTATTGATTAGGCCTCACTTTATCAATGCAACACTTACAAAATTATTGGTTTAACTAAACGACATTTATTAAAATGGTCGTTTTGTCTATGTTTACGCAATCTTTATTAAAACTGTTGCTTTATGCATATTGATTAACAACATTTATTATACATGTTGATTTGTTAGTGTGAAATTTATTTATATTTTTTGCATATTTTCTCTTTTGTTCATTCCATCTCAAGTATTTTTCACTAGTCTTGTAGAGATATATCTAGGGCTAATGGTGTGAGCTTACAATGACTCAACTTGTTACATGCTCAATAACTCACCCTCTTAAAAACGAATTGTTGAAATACATTTTAATGATAACAAAATGTATTAAAAAGCTTACAAAATGGATATACAAGAAGAAACAAAGGCAAGAAACTCAACGATCAATAGATTAAGAAGACAAACCATACATTCAATTCGAGACAAATGATTAGGCTCCTCCTGTTATGTTATATAGTTCTAACCAATGTCTATGTGACACATGTTTAAGTTTCTTTTTTATTTAGGATAAAATAATTTATGAATATTCATGTGTCATAAAGTTTGATGGGGACCAAGAATAAGTGGAAATCCACCATCACCTAATAATATTTTTGTTTAATTCAAGACATACAACAATGAACGAAATACTAGATATGTTTTTTATTGAGATATTGGTGATGTTAAATCTATAAAATAGGTTGTATTAGTTTCCATGCTTAAACATTCAACACTGTACATAAATGTTTTTGGCTTTTTCAAACTAATTGTAGACTATGGTCACTCAAACTTAATTGTGAGTAGTACTTAAAACTCCAAAGAAAGGGTTTGTCACTGCAGAATTCAAGACAAAACCAGCTGAATTCAGCAGTGCCATGTCAACCTTTTCTTGAGGAAGATGCAAGAAGTCACCAGTTCTCTCAAAACCACATAGCTCAAGAAACTCTACACCTCCATTTAAACTTCCAACTCTATCCTGTTAAGAAGACATGTATGAAAGAATATACTAGATGAAAATGAGTTTAATTTCTATACACTATTGTCAACCAATAAAAAATAACTTGCATTTCTCTAAAGATCATAGTGATTATTAAAATAAGAAAATAAAATTTCCAATGAGTCCAATGCAGGAGAATGAATCCTACAAAGTTCATCATCACTGAGTGAAGGACTTGGCTGTGTGTCAGAGATGTTCTTAATGAATCTTGTATCTAGTATACCCTGAATCTTTAACTTTTCTAGCTAAAATTGTTTGATGAAACACGATGAACCTAACACTCCCAAAAAAAAAACATGTTTTTGTTTAGAAAAACCATGTTTTGATAATTACCAGGAATAATGGGTTATTCAGTCGTATTTTCCTGTACTTTTCCTCCTTGGGATTCTTGGCAACATTTCCAACATAGATTAGTAGTGTTTGAAAGGCTCTTCTGACTCTTGCATCCTCACCCTAAACAAAATTTTAGAATTGGTAAAATAAAGAAAGAAAAAGTAAAAGCTATTGATGGCAAGTATCATCTCTATCAAAAAATTAAGGTGGTCATTCTCATCTATATCAGAAAATTAAGGTGGTCATTCTCATCTATATGTATATCAGAAAATTAAGGTAATAATTCTAAAGAAAATACAGTACTTCCTGTCATTATTTTGAGTGATGTTTTGGTATGTCATGATAAAATGCACAGACATTTTAAAACTTGCTCAAAGAGCAGGCATAATCAAGACAAGATTATAGAATGAGCCTGTAATTACAATTTCAGATCAAAGATTAGTAAATGTTTCATGGGAAAGAAAATATGAGTGTGTCACCTGATGATTACGCTTCAGATTCCTCAGAGATTCTCTTAACTGCTCAGCTTTTGTAGTTGTATAAACAGGATTTAACTTCTGCAATTTGAATTAAAGTCACAATTATTGATAACTTGCTCCACAACAACAAGGTGAAAAGAGTTTCTTAAAAACAAGGAACTAGGCAATCATTGTATAATAAAATAGAACTTAACCATACCTTTTCCTGTTGTAGTTTAGTAGCAGATGATCTGATGGATGCTTGGCCTTCTGAAGGCAATCCTTGTTTATATTTTCTATTTAACTGTAAAGTTATACGAATATAGAGCCATTTTAGCATTCACAAAAGCCAAGATGTATTTAGAAGAAAATTTGACTGCAACACTTTTCTACTGAGCATGGTACTTTCTACTTGAGAATGAAAAACCCCTTATTTTGAAGTTCCTTTATGACAAAATGTTAAACAATGGAAGTTTATCATATTATGTTGTGTATCATGTAAAATGTGTTGGAAACACTACATCTTCACATGTTTGATTAATACAAGTAATTAAGAAAAACATCAAGCAAATTGAAAGAAGTTCTATCCAACATGCTTACATCTATGAGTGAAAAATGTGATCAAATCCACTAAAAACTACATTAAAATACTACTTCTGAGTGTACTGAGTTGCATACACAACAACTGCAACCCTTGAACTGAAAAGCTGCACATTTTCTTCCTTGAATAATTTTGAACAGGTCAAGTTTTTTGCATCATTACTGACATTTTCTTCACCCTTGTTTCTCATAATCATAACACAAACTATTCCTTGATTGTGTATTTATATATTACTGGAACTTGGAAAATTTATTATATGAAACTAACTAATTGCCAAAATAGAAATTTGGACAAAGTCAACCAATTTCTTTGCAGAAAGATAGTCTTCAAAAGTTGTTCGATAAAACAACAATAAAAGTCTTATCCCATTAGCTGATGTTCAGTAAAACCCTAAACATAAAAATAAACTGTTGAGTTTGAGCTACATATCTTCCTGTTATATTTATTATAAACCACTAAACTGCTATGTTCCTGCCATTAAAGAAAATCTATTTCTGAAAACTGGTTGTCAGTTCCTCAAAAGCGTTATAAACCATTTTCTTAAAATGGATGACACTTTGTTCCTGTTTCTCTTCTTTGGTTGTACTTGTAGTTAAAACAACAAAATATAATTTTACAAAAGGACATCATATTTCAACTGAATGTATTGTTAGAAAATGACAGCAACAGAGACAAAAAAGATTCACTTATTTGTCCATCTGTGTTATTGATTGTGTAGTTTATAGGAATTTATATAATACAATCTCCCTAAAATCAATGCAAATATAAGGTACTACGGTTCAGCTTGTGTCTGTTAACTGATATTCTGCATCAATATCTAATACTAAGTTACTAACACAATAGAAACATATTTTAGCCTCCACATATTGATATAGTAACTTTCTGGGACTGCAGTAGAGACTATATAGATCATTGTGAAAATGAAATTTTCAACCCCAACATAGTTTATCAAAATTGATCACCCATGGAGATATTATTAGAAAATTAACTTTATACCTTATCCTGCTCTAGTTTCTGTAGAACTCTCTCTCTAGCTCTTTTCTCTTCTTCTTTTTCCGCTTTTCTCAGGGATAAATTCCTGATTATAGGATAGGACAACGTAAGTTGGAACAAATAATCTCCTTGTGGAAAATGAAATGAATCAACTAGTGAACACTAATATACCGTTGTCTTTCATTTTCTTCTGCAATTCGCTTTGCTTCAAGGAGTCTCTTACCTGCTTGAATCCTCTCCTGCATTTAAAGCTATAAAAAGGTTATAAAAATCTATGCTGATTGGTTGGATGTCTAACTTGCAGAGATAAACCAATAAAATCACAACTACCTTTATGATTAGGGAAACCAACTTGTTCAGTGGATAGAAATTCTTTTAGATACAATTTGCTCACACAAATAAAAAAGATGCAGGAATTAATTATTACTTTTGGGCCAAATAGAAATACTTAGTTTAATCTACATTACAACTTGAATTCTATTGGCATAATATACAAAAGTGTGAGGATTGATTGACTTATTATCGGTGGAATTCATCCTCATCAATATTTTAGTAGGACAGTTTTGTCACATGAATTGTCAAATTGTTATTGAATGTTTATTGACTATGCTAAAACTAGTGAACAGAAAGATGTTTCTACTTTTAAGTCAAATAAATGATTTTAACAATATGATTTCGGAATCATCAAATGAGATGGCATTGTCTGAACTGATTGAAAAACCTCCCGAGTCTTGGAAAGACTATAATAGTTTTATGAATCACCAAAACAATCAGATGTTGCCACAAGAATATATAGTCCATTATGATTGAAGAGAAAGTGATATGGTAGAACAATGAAATACAAGCGAAAGAGCTAGTCCCTAAAGCAAATCTTATGGATATATTTGGACTTAAAAGTTTAATATGCAGTCATACAATTAGAACTTCCAAAATGGTCCAAGGCATAAGCATCAGTGCAAAGCACTACATACTTAGATACCAGCAAACGGAAAAATAGCTACCAGCACACCCTGTTGCTCATTACAGGACAACCAACTAGTTGCAGCCAAAGTCAGCCTAGTCAAGACAAACGATGTAACTGTGGCAAGCATTTCCTAGACCAATCTTGTGGAGTAGAAATCGCATGTTGCACTATAGGACTATGAATCTATCAACTCAACTCAAATGCTTCATCATTTTCCATGAATTAAACCTTGCTCTATCATCAAATGATAGAGTTCAAAAAGGCATTGGAAGCATATCACAGAGTCCTTTAGAATCGCAAATAGATCAAGTGCTGATATTCTCCATGCTTCATTAAATATCTATAGAAATGCAAAATAACCCCAAATTAACCTAGACAACAAAAACTATTTGCAACTAAAAATTACAAGAAAAAGTTAATCCTTAGAATTACTAGTTTGGAAAAAATATCTATATATGTCGGAAGAATAAGAAGTGTAGGTAGGCAATAATTGTTAGGATAAACTTAAATTAGGAGTTATTGAGCAGACTTTATGAGTGGTTACATTTGTGATGTTTTAGGAGAGGAAAGGTCAAAAGTTTTATGTGTTATGTTTTGGATGTTAATGGTGATTAGTGTTATGTTTTTATAATAATTGGAGACATTATGGCTTGCAGATGAAAAGCCAAATGTAAGTCCTATAAATTGTAGTGTCTTGCTCATATGAAAAACACAAGTGAAATAAATCATATTTTCAGAGATAGAGTGCCTTTGCTAACAAAGTGGTATCAAGAGCCAGTTAGCCTGAGTGTCTGAGAGTGAAAAAAGTGTGAGTGATGGCCAACAATATGTCCTTACCCCAGCTGACACAAAAATCCGAATACGATAAGTGGAGCATGCAGATGAAGGCCTACCTCGTATCCCAAGACATGTGGGAAGTAGTTCAAGGTGGCTTCGAAGAGTCAGAGGATTTTGATGAACAGACAGTTGCCCAGATTGCTGCGTTGAAAAAAACACGAGTCAAAGATAGGAAAGCTATGTATGCATTGTACCGAGCTGTGGACGATGCAGGCCTTGAGAAGTTAGCAAACGCTACGACTTCAAAAGAGGCGTGGGAGATCTTGGAGAAAACATATAAGGGAGATGACCGTGTGAAACAGGTTCGTCTTCAAACTCTCATAGGAGAGTTTGAGAGGTTGCTGATGAAGGAGAACGAAGGGGTAACCGAGTTCATATCTCGGGTGGAGACTGTGGCAAACCAACTTGGCAAAAATGGGGAGCCGTTGCCTCCAAACCGAGTTGTGGAGAAAATTTTGAGGTCAATGACAATTGACTTCGACAACATTGTGTGTGCTATAGAGGAATCCAAAGACCTCTCAAAGCTCACGGTGGAGGAACTTGCTGGGTCTCTAGAAGCCTACGAACAAAGAAGAAGAAAGACGAAGGAGGACTACCTTGGCCAAGCTCTCCAAGCAAGGACAAATTTCAAGGAGAAAAAGGCATTTGGAACTCAGAACACTCGGGGTAGAGGAGGAAGAGATCACGGGAGTCAAAACCGAGGTCCTGGAGGCAGAGGTCGAGGACGTAGTGGTCAACGTCGAGATGATTACGAAGACGGCGCTCCCAGTCTGCAAAATTGGCGAGGCCGAGGTCAAGGTGGAGGCCGAGGAGGTCGGTCAGGCAACAATGGTGAGTGCTACAAGTGCGGCAAGCCCGGTCACTATGCAAATGAGTGTAGATCGGTCAAGTGTTATAACTGTGGTAAGACCGGTCATTTTGCAAAGGATTGCCGGTCCCAAAATAGGAGAAATGAATCAACCAATCTTCTTACAGAAGAGGTTGAAGAACAAGCTGGAATATTGTTGATGGCTAGTAGCGAAGCGAGCTCGGCACATGATATGAAGAATTTGGCAAGGGAGGAAACTGATGAGGATGAGATGTTGTTGACAAGGAGCTCGGATATCGAGCTTGGTCCGAACTCTAGCACAAACACTGAGTTTGGTTTGCGAGTCCAAAACAACTCGATCTGGTATCTAGACACTGGAGCTAGTAACCATATGTGCGGAGATGAAAATATGTTTGATGAGCTCTCCAAAATTGAAGCTGGACATGTGTCATTTGGAAACGCTTCCAAGGTGATGGTAAAAGGACGAGGTACAATATGTTTTTCTCAAAAGAATGGACGAATTGGGACAATTTGGGATGTGTACTACGTACCCGACCTCAAAACCAACATATTGAGTATGGGGCAGTTAATGGAAAAGGGGTACTCAGTCATCATGAAAGATCGAGTGCTGGAGTTGAGGGATAAACTCGGACACCTTATTACCCGAGTAGAAATGAAACAAAACAGAATGTATAAACTGGAGCTGAGGTGTTTGAAACTCGACATCGAGGATGAAGCAATGAAGTGGCATTTTCGATTCGGCCATTTGCACTTTGGAGGGTTGACCGAGCTAGTACAAAAAGAAATGGTGCGTGGATTGCCAAACATAGAATTTAAGAAGAATTTCTGTGAAGATTGTGTACTCGGCAAGCACCAGAGAGCCTCGTTTCCAAAGACAGCTGAGTATCAGGTGAAGGAACAACTCGGTTTGGTGCATACAGATGTTTGTGGACCAATTACTCCTGTATCTTTCGGTGGTAAGAGGTACTTTTTAACATTTATTGATGATTTCTCTCGGAAGACATGGGTTTATTTTTTAAAGGAGAAATCTGAAGTATTTGGAGTGTTTAAGAAATTTAAATTAATGATTGAGAATGAAACGGGTACAAAAATTAAAGCTGTTCGGTCAGATAGAGGAGGAGAATACACATCAGCCGAGTTCATGAGGTACTGTGAGGAGCTTGGCATTAGAAGATTTTTGACAGCTTCATACTCACCACAACAGAATGGAGTTGCTGAAAGGAAGAATCAGACAATTCTCAACATGGTTCGAGCAATATTGAAAGGTAAGAATATGTCAAAAGAATTTTGGGCTGAAGCAGTGCAGTGTGCAGTATATGTGCAAAACAGGTGTCCTCATGCAAAACTCAATGGACAGACACCACATGAAGCATGGAGTGGAAAGAAACCATGTGTTTCTCACTTGAAGGTATTTGGCAGTGTAGCATATGCTCATGTTCCAGCACAACAAAGAACCAAGCTCGAGGACAGGAGTAAGAAACTTGTTTTTATTGGATATGATGAAAAAACAAAGGGCTATAAATTGTTTAATCCAGTAACAAACAAAGTTCTTGTGAGTCGAGATGTTGTAATAGATGAGAAGAACGAATGGAACAACTCGGCAGTGACAGTTAAGAGCATAGCAACGACAAGTGGGAGCTCAGAAACTACCTTTGGAAGCCCGGCAAGTGAAAGAAGAAATTTGGACAATGTACCAGCCAGACAACATGAGGTCTCTGACGAGGAAGAAGAACCATTGCAGCCCAGAACTCAGAGCCTACAAGACATATATAATACAACTAACAAGGTACATGTTGTGTGTCTTTTGGCAGAATCAGAAGATGTTAGATTTGAAGAAGCCGTGGTGGATGAGAAATGGAAGAAGGCAATGGACGAGGAGATTGCTGCTATAGAACGTAACAACACGTGGGAACTATCTGAGTTACCACAAGGAGCTCGGCCCATTGGAGTAAAGTGGGTTTTCAAGAAGAAAATGAACGCACAAGGTGAGATAGAGCGATATAAAGCTCGATTGGTGGCAAAAGGCTATGGACAGAGGGAATGAGTTGACTATGCCGAGGTGTTTGCACCTGTTACTAGGATGGAGACTGTTCGTCTACTAATTTCTATAGCAGCTCAGAACAAATGGCCCATTTTCCAAATGGACGTAAAGTCGGCTTTTCTAAATGGTGTGCTAAAGGAAGAGGTCTACATTGAGCAACCACTCGGCTACATGAGGAGAGGTGAAGAAAAGAAGGTGTTGAGGTTGAAGAAGGCTCTTTATGGCCTGAAACAAGCTCCAAGGGCGTGGAATGACCGAATCCACACTTATTTCGTGGAAAATAAATATGAACAATGCCCGGTTGAACACACACTATATATAAAGAAGCATGGAGGTAGGATAATGTTTATAGCTCTTTATGTTGATGACCTTGTGTTCATGGGTAATGATGCAGAGTTAATCAAGAAGTTCAAAAGAACCATGGAGAAAGAGTTTGAAATGACAGACTTGGGACACATGAGATACTTTCTCGGGCTGGAAGTCAAACAACTTGAGACAAACATCTTTGTGTCTCAAGAAAGGTATGCCGAGGACATTCTGAGTAAATTCAAGATGGCGAGGTGCAGCCCGGTTTCAACCCCAATGGAACCAGGTACAAAACTTTCAAAGTTTGATGGAGGAGATCACGTAGATGCCAACAAATACAGAAGCTTGGTTGGAAGTCTTCGTTACTTGACGAGTACAAGGCCGGATTTGTTACTAAGCGTTGGTATAGTTAGTCGATACATGGAGGAGCCGACCTACACACATTGGAGAGCACTGAAAAGAATATTGAGGTATGTGCGGGGAACAACATCACTCGGATTATACTACACTAGGTCGGACGATTACCGATTAGTAGGGTACTCGGACAGTGATTGGTGCGGAGATGTAGATGACCGGAGAAGCACATCCGGGTATGTATTCTTCATGAGCAACACGGCGTTTACCTGGCTCTCAAAGAAGCAACCTATAGTGACGTTGTCTACATGCGAAGCTGAGTACGTTGCAGCATCATTGAGTGTATGTCATGCAATATGGCTTAGAAATCTTCTAAGCAAACTGGAGATGAAACAAAAAGGAGGGACTGTAATTCGAGTAGATAACAAGTCGGCTATTGAGTTGGCAAAGAATCCAGTCAACCATGGAAGGAGTAAGCACATTGATGTGAAATTTCATTCCATCCGAGAACAGGTGAAGGAAGGTAATGTAGAGATGGTGCACGTGGGAAGCAAAGATCAAATTGCAGACTTATTTACAAAGCCATTGCCAACTGTGTTGTTCAATAACTATAAAAATCTAATCGGACTGAAGGATGGAAGAAGTATTTAAGTTTACGGGAGAGTTTTGTTAGGATAAACTTAAATTAGGAGTTATTGAACAGACTTTATGAGTGGTTACATTTGTGATGTTTTAGGAGAGGAAAGGTCAAAAATTTTATGTGTTATGTTTTGGATGTTAACGGTGATTAGTGTTATGTTTTTATAATAATTGGAGACATTATGGCTTGCAGATGAAAAGCCAAATGTAAGTCCTATAAATTGTAGTGTCTTGCTCATATGAAAAACACAAGTGAAATAAATCATATTTTCAGAGATAGAGTGCCTTTGCTAACAATAATTAGGAGGAAAGGGAATGTTTTTTTGGTTAGAGGGGCAGTGCATCTGCTGAATTATATTTATCTTTTAGTTTATGCAATTATCTGCTCTTGTAAGGAGTTAATCTCCATTGTATATATCAGTAAAAATCAGTTTCTATCATATAATTTGTTGCATAATCCAGGACACTGGCAATTGCACCATTTGATTTACATATATTTTTCTTATGTGCAATTTCTGTCCACTGCAGTGTAAGGAGTACAAAGCAAAAAAAGCTAGAAATAAACAGCTACTGTAGTTGAAAAAATATACCTTCTCCCTTTCTCTCTCCAATCTTTTCTCTTCCTGCTCTTTCCTCTTACGTTCTTGTTCCCTGCAACAGCGAAATATTAGTAAGGAAAAGAAGCAGACAGAAGAAACAGAAGAATATTTGCTGGAAGGTTCAAATTAAAGCATCATATGAAATAATTATTATCTTTAGTTTCACCATTTGTTAGACAATTTCAATATGTCACAAAAAAGCAACTGCTCCCATAATACAAAGAACAAAATCTAACGACTTCTATGAAAATAGTGAGCAAGGTTATAAACCTTAAACTCTGTGCTTTGATTCTGATTTCTTCTGAGATGGGGAAGGACTCGGTTGACTCTACCTCAATGTCTACATCTACCTGTGGAAATGTAAACAACTGAATAAAGTTAAACCATGCTTTTAAATTGCAACTCCAAACACAATTATGATTGTCATGAATATCTCCCAAAGCAATATAAAGCAACGCAATCACAATATTGTGGTGACAACACATTTTTCAATACCATTCAAACCACAATATTGCAGTTACAATTGTGAACGAAAATTCTGTGAGGTTAATAATCAATCCTTGACTTGGAAAGCTAATGTAGATGAAACTAGGACATTGCAGATATATTTATGAGCTTAAACTAGATTAACAAGTAACTTCAGTCACTCCCAGATCATCAACTTAAATGTAACTGTAATTTAAAAACCAAGGTGTAGGCATGTCTTGTTAGAAACAGAACACAAGCATCTTCTTTCCCTGAATGATGCCACACCCTAATCATTTATGAATGTATATGAGGAGCATGAGACCAATATGCATCTGATGAAAAATTAAAAGCTAAATTAAGTTTTTAGCTTCTGAAAATTTATATGAATATAATATGATCTCTTAATTTTATAAAAAAATAATAATCATTTTACCATCCTTAGAAAAAAAAAGTTTTGGTCAGTCAAATTCAGTATTTAAGGATTAAAAGCATTTTTTTTTTAAATTTGTTGACCCAAAATAACTTTTTTAAATTTAAGAAACCAAACACGGAATCATTCCAAATTATAGCGACAAAAACTGTAATTAAGCCACAATTAAATAATGAATAGTCCCAAAGAAAAATGGTGTATGATATACCAATGGCATCTCATCAATATCAATGTCATTCTCATGATCAACTATCCAATTTATAGCATCCTCTAAGCTGGTATTGCCTGGTAAAGCAAAACATCGGTATCAGACGAAGTATACATATGAATGGGAAAATATCAAATCCTAAAGAACTTAAATGAAAACCATAATACACAACTTTTCTATGATAGAAATAATGCTACCAAACTGTGAACACTATCTGTGTTGCACAGAAATGGAGTAATTACATGGTAAAACTGTTCAGTGTGTACAATACATGTGCCTATTTGAACTTTTAATTCAAAACTAAAAGCTAACTCGAGCCAGAAGGTATCTGGAGCCTTGAAACTACAACAACTTCTGGAATCTGCTGACTTAGTTTTTCTCCTTTACAGTTTATCATAGTGTAGAAAAAAATTCTTACAGACAAATGCATCGAACAGAATTGTGTGTTTACATATGTTTTGCTTTGGAGTTCATGTTATTTCAGTTTCCTTAATTGCAACTGTTTGAGACATACCAGTGTAAGGATTTAAAAAGCACTAAGTCATGTTACACAAAATTTACTGAAAACTTTGTCATCTTCAGTCAAAGCATTAATTTTTTTCTTGCAAGAACAAGCCTGAAGTGAATTTACACAGTACACCGTTGTACATCAGTTTCAATAAAGTTTTAGATTGATGAAGTTCAGGTATCCCTTCTAACATTTGCCTCTTAGTAAGGAATAAAATAACGTACTTAAGTTCTAGCACATTAAAATTAAACACGACACATAATTTTCAATCTACATATCTTAACTTATTTATATAGTGAATCAACGTACCAGAATAATGAAGTGCTCTGGTTGCCTGTGCCTTTGGAAATCCCATTACTTCAAGGTCTTCAAGCAACTTTTCGTTAACTTTTGGAACAGACATTTTTATAAAATAAGATGATAGACTGCAAAGAAAAAAAAAATCATTCCTTGTAAAATCTAATGGTGCTTACTTAGTTTGTTTGCTATAGTCGCTAAGACTCCAAGATTATGAGTAACAATGTGCTGAATAAATAAGAACAAAACAGCATCACTTCTCAGAGATAAAGACAATGAAAACCACACTCAACCAACACACAAATCCCTGGATGCATGGATTTAATTTGTGATTCCTGTCGTGGCTGCCATGTGATTATAAAATTCCACATCACAGTATGTGATATTCAACTGCAATTATAATTTATTTGAATTGCAATGACATTCAAAACCATGAATATGTTTGGACAAACTCCTATGAACATTTCTTGAATAGAAAAATAAATAAATCAGATTTTGAGAAGTATGTAAGAAAACTTCTACAGACTAACTTGTGCACAATGTAGATTTCATTTCAGTTTTATTCTTCGTTTCCTCTTTTAGACGTGTATATGAATAGGTTTCTCCAATCAAACCTATGTTTTGACAGACTAACAGATTTGTAGAACCACAATACAGCAATTACAAGAAATTCTCATTAGACCATCCAACTTTCAGAAACCAAAAAAATGGAATATCATTTTCAGTGAACTATACAGCAATTACAAAAAGGAAATTGGTGAATAAAAGAAGGATTAAAAACCATGGGGAAAATCTTGCAAACTGAACACTGACTTGTGACATTAAACAACATTTAAATGAAAATAAAAAAAGTAGCATTAAAGTTTGAGTCTTGAAATACCGTTTTCAAAAGGTTGTTTTGTGGTGATGAGAAGGCAACTGAGAAAGCCCTGAAATGGTATAAATCTGCTCACAACTCTTCCAGTAATTTCAGTCAAGTTCAGGCAAAACTCACCAACCAAGCAACCAAACAATTGAAATGCAATGGAAGAAGATTCTTCAGCTGCTTCCAGAGCTGGAGGAATGTGAAAAAACCTGAAACCAAAATTCTGTTTGTTTCTTTTACCATCAACATTCTCATTCTGATTCTTTTTCCTTTTGGTTTTCTTGTTTACTGGGAAAAGAACTTTGTGGCATGCATTGTGTTGAAGCACCCATTCATGAAGTTAAGTAGAAAGTCTAGAATAAACTTTCAAACTTTTTTGGAGTAGACCGTTACTTGCAAGAAGTTCTTATCTATGCAATGGTTATAATTATTTTAGCCCGTATTTGGATGCAGAGATTTAATGGGGTAATTTGTTTTTAATGAATTTATAATTTCTTAGGATGACTTAAGTTTTTTTTTTTGTTAGAAAATTTTGAAAAGAAATTAAAAATTGGTGATTTTTATAGAGTATTTTGGTAGATTAAATTAGAAAGGGGTTGGATTTTAAAAGTTAGAACGGTTATTGATCAAGGTGAAATATGAAGTTATTGAAGTCCAATTAGTGGATGAACCACATGAATAGGTTATTAGAAAAAATATATTTAATAACTACTATTCGTATTTTTATTATATTAAAAAATATATAATTTTATTATTTTTATGAGTAATAACTTTACAATAAAAAAAAATATAATTTAAAATGTATATAATGAAAAAAATCGTATTATTAAATGATCATTAATTTAAGATTGATTTAAAACTTGATTTTCTTGAAAAATATTTTTATTGTTATACCTCTATACATACAAAATTTGATACTTCATATATGAAAATAAACATAGGCAAGATGACATGATAAATAAATGTTATTAGTACCCACATTAATATACTCTCATATCTTATTAAAATGTCATATTATATTAAAATGTCAGTTTTAAGTATACTTAACTTTATAAAATTATATTTGTGTATACTATGAGTTTAAGATAGTTTTACTTATCTATTTTACCAGATTATTGATTTTCTATATAAAATGACTTTTTCTATTACCATATTATTAAGTCATCTTTTAATATAATAAAATTCAGTTATGTCTCGGTCTTGATATCTTTTTCTATTATTATAATATCAAAATCATTTTAAATTTATTTTAATAAAATTTAGTATTTATTAAGTCTATTATTTTACTGAATATATTTTTTTATTAAATTGATATAAAATATGACATTTATATTCTACTCATATATTATAATTTATAATTTAGTTATAACTTCAATATTTAAAAAAGGCTCAACAAATCTTCTTTGAAAAAAGAGTATGTCAAATCCATTCAAATAAAAACAACGCCATAAATAATCATAAAAATTAAAATAATATTTTTGAAAGATAAAACAAAAGATCAAATGAAAAAAAAAATGTAATCATTTCACATTATAAATCTAATTGAACTCAATCTAATTATTTTCTTTTTCTAATTATATTTTCTCTTGCTAGTGATGAATCATTCCATTGAGTTAGTTTTCTATCAAAATGTTCATCAAATTAAATTACACAATAAATATATTATAAAATATTGATTATCTAATAATGTGATTGTAAAAAAGTGTTTTAATGTTTTATCAAATGAATTTTATTTTACAAACATTAAAGTAAATATTTTATCTCATAATTATTATGAGTAAATGTCATGTTTTAATCTATTATTGTGTTTGACTTTCTCTTACAACCCAACCATTAAGTTATAAAATATATTAATGATTATTGTTTTAATTTTTTAGTGGTTTGGTCATTATTGTTGATGTTTGCTATAATTATTACTATAAATAAATAATAATTAAATAGATTGACTTTGAAGAATTTATTTATTTTTTGTTAAGAAATAAAAATTGAACAATTTTTAAAAAATATCCAGACTGAACATAATCCAACTTCAGTTAGATTTTTAAGAGTGTAAAATCATATATTAATTCACTTATTTTGAATATTAAACTAAAGTTTAATATGATCACTCACTTTAGGGGAGAGATGTACAAAGAGAAAGTGTAGAAATATTTAAGTAAAGGAAAAATAAAAAGATGCATAACCCATAAGAGTGTTAAAGGTCTCCACTGTTGATATAACTTAACAAATTATTTTGAATTATATAATTTATAATTTAATATATTCTAGATTGGATAGTTTAAAAATATATTATAAATTATATAATTTAAAATATTTTTCTTTCAAACTAAAAAATATATACTTTAAATTACCTAATGTATAAAAATATTTTAGATTATATATTATAAAATATATATTTTTAGTTATATAATCTAACAATACATTCTAAATTATACAAGGATATTACATAAATTAAAAACGTACTTTAAATTACACAATTTAAAAATAGGATTAAATATGTTTTTGGTCCCTTAACTCTCAGTGAATTTTGGAATTAGTCCAGTTTGAAACTTTGGACTAATTTAGTCTTTCTGTTAAAAGCAGATCTGTCTAATTATCTTAACCACAAAGGGATCTGAATTGATTAACAAGCTTTTATATGGTTTAAGATGAATCTTGAATAAATCTTTAGGTTTTAAAGCTCAATTAATCAATTTCGCAGTTCTGG
>Ga0214544_1007711_pt1 | contig 18615 bp, 8 predicted proteins | sample CNSS3metaG_FD_160074 | JGI IMG/M metagenome (GOLD analysis project Ga0214544, IMG submission 160074) | Root nodule microbial communities from cowpea collected in UCLA plant growth center, Los Angeles, California, USA - CNSS3 | ecosystem: Host-associated > Plants > Roots > Nodule | place: USA... | reverse complement strand
CCAATAACAGGATCATGATTGCAGATGCTGTTCTGTCCACAAATTCCATGAATGGAGCACGGTTGGGAAACAACTTGCCACGTCACCTCCCAGATCTTACGCTCCTCGTTGAAGCTATACAAACGCACATTACCATCAGAATCCATCTTGAGTCTCCTGTACAGTTTTTTGGGATAATCGGTGGAGCGGAATTCAAACCCATCAGAGGAAGTGAAGAGTCCAAAGGAATCTAACAAAGCGGTTTTGGTGAAATTGTAGTTGGTTCTGCCTATGTCAGTTGGAACAGTTGGAAGCTGCCACGGTGCTGGCCAGTACACGCTGGAAAACGTGTGACCTTTGTAGAGTAAGCGAAGAAAGGACTCGTCGTCGAAGTAAAGTTTGTAGAATCCGGAGGAATGGTTCGTTGCACTTCTCGGAGAAACGAGAGCGACTCGCTCTGTGAGTGGCTGCGTTGGAAGAAGGGTATCCGTTGGGGAATCGAAGTTTTGCCAAATGGTTGTGCCTTCGGAAGTGAGGAGAAGAAGGTTTCCATTGTTTCTTAGCTTTAGGTGAAGTTGGAAGGAGGAAAGAGTGGCGGTTTCCCAGATAATGGTTCCTCCAGCATCCGTCAAAACGAGGTTGCCGCTTTTCCGGAGTGAGAGGAAGGAGCCTTTGCCGTTGACGGGTTGGTCACGTTTGGCCATCCATAAAACGGTGGGTTGTTTGGAGCGCGTGAAGCAAACGGAGAAGCAGAAGGCGTTTTGACCAACTCGGAAGAAACCGGCGGAAAAATCGCCATTGGATGAAAGGAGGATGTCACTTTGTTTCTCTACCGAAAGTGAGGAACCTTCTGGAAGTGTGTCTCTGGCTACAGATGAAGTGGAGATGAAGAGAAGAAGGAGAAAGAGGTGGTTTCGCATTCCTCTGCAGAGCATAAAGTGCAAGAATTAATGGATGATCATACGCCGATCAATCCCACGTATACTTTTAGAATTCACCAAATCAAAGTATTACTATATAAATATTTAGATTTGTTCCCATTCGATAAATGTTCTTCCATTTTCCTTATAAGAGATTCATAAAAGGCCCTATATTTTTTACACTCAAACTTTCATGTTTAATATCTCAATTATACAATGTATTTTCTTTATATGTTCATTGTCACTCCTAAGAATCTATTTTGAATTTCCTGCGGCAAAGAATTTTTCTATAGGATAATTAATGACATAAAATTTGAACAATCATGGTTCCTTATAGAGAGAAAAACTAAATATAAGGTGATTTATATATTTTACCATCTTATCAAATTTATCTAGATTTTATAAATATTGAGTTTTTTTTTTCAAGTTTGTTTCCACCTGTACACTTTTTTAGAAACAATTTTATTTTTACATTTGATTCAATATTAAATTTGTATAACTTCTAGCATAGTGGCGGATCTATATATAATTAAGTATGGTCAAACGTTCTCCCTCATTTTTGTTAAAATATTTTTTAAATATTTGAAAAAAAAAATTATCTCCTCAAATAATTTATTTATTTTCTTAATTCTGCTCCTCTTACTCTTTAAAAAATTTATACTTATTATTTAATTACATGATGATAATTATTATTAATTTATATTATTTGAAAATCAAATCATTTCCACTGACTCGGGTCTTAGGTCTATTACTATTTCTACATAGATTTCGAATCTTAATTATACTATTTTCAGAGAACGACCTTTAAATTCAATTATCATTTACTAAAATTAAACTTCACCAAACTTACTCATTGAAATTAAAGGTAGGTTCCATTTGACAAGTTGCTATAGGCATGGAGCCTATCTCTATTAGATTTGTTAGATTACTTGAAAAATATAATGTTTATACCAAATTAAATACATATACTCGATTGAAGTAGTGCCTAATTTGTATTTTAAGTAAGTTTCTACTTTTATTTTTAGTGGGAAAATAGTGTTAAAGAAGAAATATTATTGAAGACGATCAATTGTTTTTTTCTTATATAAAAAACAACTATTAATAAAATGGATGAATATTTCATAATAATAATAATAATAATAATATTCAAGGGACAAATAAAAAACGAAATAGATTTTCATTGCTGATTTGTAAATTATTATTATTATTATTATTATTATTATTATAATAACTGTTTCGGTCTTGAATTTCATGGAGATGAAAACCAAAAACAAATTATCTTTCTGGTTCTTAGTAGATATGCATTTTTCATTTTTTAAAATTCAGTAATTTTGGTTCCAAAAAAGTCTATCTATCTCTTTTCTCTTCTCCTTTATATCGTATTTTATAAACAGTATTTTTAATTTTACAAAGAAGTCACCATCGACTTCACTTATTAATGTTACATATTTAAATTTTATACGTCTCTTTTTTATTTTAACGTATGGAAGTCTAGTATGAACATACGACTTCCTTTTCTCGGTCTTTATCCTTTTCAAATTTTCAAATAATTTAATCATCAAAATTATATTTATACAATTTAGTCATTAAAACAATGATAGATATACATTTTAAATTTTAATATATTAATCAAATTATAGAAAATATCTTAAAATACAAATGTATTTATAATTTGTTTAATTAATATTCATATATATATATATATATATATATATATATATATTATATATATATATATATATATATATATATATATATATATAATTTAATAATAAAATTATTAGAAAAACATAAATCATTTTTTAAAAAAGTAAAAGAACTTAAAACATTTTTTAAATTTATTAATCAAATTATTAAAAAATCTTAAAATAAAAAATATACAATTGTATAAAAATCAAGAAAACGTAAAAAATATTAAAAAAAATTCAATAATCATATTATTAGGAAATATTTTTAATATAGAAAGATAAATTTGAATAAAAAAATCAAAATAAGAAAAATTTAGAAAATAAAACAAAATAAATCGTATATTAAATTCATGACTTCATGAAAATAAGAGAAGCATATAAAATTATATATATATATATATATATATATATATATATATATATATATATATATATATATATATATATATATATATATATCAGTGAAGTTATAAATAAGGTTTACGACTTCTTTTAAAATTAAAAGTCGTGTTTGTAAAAGACTACTTCATACTTTTAATATTTTAAAGTGATACTTACAGTATTAAACTTTACTTATTTACATAAAATTTTCAAAATATACCTATATATGTAATTTTAGTAAAAAAGTTACATTATTTTGTAAAAAAAATTGCCAAAGTTGTCCAAATTGACCCAAATTGGTTGGTGGATGTTTAGTTCAGTGGTCTTGGTTTCCGTGAGCTATCTCACTGTTTTTGACTTTGAAACTAGGAAATGACGCTTAATAATGAGAACCCAACTTTGACCTATATAAGTGGAACTCGGATTTGTGATCAAGTATCGGAGTAATGTTTAACATAGATAATATTTTAATCCAATTTTTTTATTCAATTTTAATCCATCATTCTTATTATATTTATAGATAATTTATTTTAATTTTTTTTAATAATATGATATAATATTTTAGAGATAATTGAAATGATGATTTAAAATATTATTGTCCTATTTATATAATGATATTTTAACTTATTTTTGTGATTCATTTTTAATTAATTTACTCTTATTACTTTTAAATTATTTATTTTAATTATTTTAATGATATGTCATGATAATTTAAGAATGATTGAAATGATAAATTAAAAATAGATAGAAAAAATAAATTAAAATAATATTTTCCCGTAACATATCAGTGGGAACCTTTAAAATATTTTTGAAAATTTGTCATTATTAAGATGGTAAGTATAAAAGAAAGTAAAATAACTATGTAAGAAAATCAAGATTAAAGAAGATAGTAGAGTGAAATATTTTCCCTCTGTTGCAACTGTGAACGAAGTTTCTAATAAGGAAAATAATGTTTTTGACAAAATTTTTTTTGACAAAATTGACAAAATTACAATAAATAGAATTAAAATAGATTATTATTTTATTTTTTAACCAAAATAAAATAATAAAATAATACTTTTTTACTTAAATTGGTAATTTGTTAAAAATTTTGTTAAAAAAACTTTGTTAACCAATCACTTCCCATGAGTTATGATAGTTTAACAAAGTTTTTAACAAAGTTTTTGACAAAGTTTTCTATTTAGGTAAAAAGAATTATTTTATTATTTTCTTTTAATTAAAAAATAAAAATTTAATCTGTTTTAATTCTATTTTTAGAAACTTTGTTAAATTTGTCAAAGTGGTAATTTCCCTACAGATTTACGGCAAGAGTTTTTCTATTGTTTGCTGTTTTCAACTTTATCTGTAATCTTTATTCATAATCTCACTATTTTCTCCATATTAACAATCCTTTGTTCAAGAAATAATTAATTATCCTTATTCTTCGTACAGTTTTCTATAAAGAAGCAAACTTAAAGAGCTATTCTAATTCAAACATAAAACTCTCTTACAAGTTCAAAACAGAATAAAAACATAAAACTTAAAGAGCTATTCCATCATAAAAGAGAATTATAACGAAATAGAGATTTTTTATAACTATCTCAACCAAAAAATAAACCTAAATAATATTGCGTAAGAAACAGTAGTAATGCAGCACAAAAAAAACTTCATTGTTTTGTCATTCCTCCTTTCCTCCAAAAGAAGAAGCAGCGGCAACTATCCAAAAACAAGAAGATGACAAATATAACTAACGAGGGAGGAGTTTATTTTGATGAGCCTGAAGCATCTCTGTAACTTGACTCATGGATGGTCTTTCATTCATGTCATCTTCCACGCACTGCAAAGCCACTTCAACCAAAACCTCTGCTTCGGAAACATCGAAGTTTCCTTCTAAGCTGGGATCAATTATCTCCAACATCCTAAACCCAAAAGTGGGTGCAAGCTTTATCTTCTCCCTTATCCACGTCACCAGCCGATGCTTCTCTATATTCCCACTGTTCTCAAGACTGTGGATTGCCATAGGACTTCTTCCACTCACCATTTCCAACACCACAATCCCATAGCTATAAACATCCACCTTCGAAGTGATACGGAGATTGTAAACCCACTCCGGAGCCATGTACCCTCGAGTTCCTCTTATTCGTGAAAAACTAGAATTTACACGCTCGTCTCTGTTTAAAAGTTTTGACAATCCAAAATCTGCTACTTTTGGTTGGAACTCTGAGTCAAGGAGAATGTTTTGAGGCTTCACGTCGCAATGCAAAATCCACTCCAAACACTCTTCGTGTAAGTAAGCCAAACCTCTCGCTGTGCCCACAGCAACGTTGAACCGTTTCTTCCAATCAAGTGCGTTGCCAAATAGATTGTCTGCTAAGGATCCATGTTCCATGTACTCATACACTAAAAGCCTGTGCTTCCCTTCAACGCAATACCCCCACATGTCAATCAAATTCATGTGGTTCAGCATCCCAATTGTGCTTATTTCAGCCAAAAATTCAGCCTCCCCTTGAGTAGCTTCGTTTAAGCGTTTAATAGCCGCAACACGGTTATCATATAATGTCCCTTTATAAACAACCCCTCCTGCTCCTCGCCCCACCTCTTCTTTGAACCCTTTTGTCGCGGATCTTAGCTCTGCATAGGTGAACCTCTCAAACCCTGTGGCAGACAGAAGGTGTTTTTGTTGATCCAGCGTGTCAGGCTGTTTACTTGTTCTGAAAAAGAAGAACCACACTATGAAAATGGTGGAAAACTCAAACACCCCGACCCCGCAAGCGAACCAAACCAAGAAACTCAATGTGGAGTTTTTTTTTAGCGGCTGATAAACCCTGTTCAAATTTTGAGACAAACGAACGGAGCAATTCATCCGGGAATGCTTTGGAATCTTCGCGGACGAGCGCAAAATCGCATTTGGCAACTTTAGATACGTATCTTTATCGTAACTAGGACTAACCCTTCCATTGAATGCCACCTTTTTCAGGTAACAACCATGTTCTCCAAACTCATTAAACCTGAACTCAACAGCTACACATTTATCACAAAGTGCCAGACATCGATTTTGGCATTCCTTTAAGCTCGAAACGAATTCATAGGACATATCATAGCCATTCAGTTCCGTGCTTGGAAGATGGAGAAAACCCAAAGACTGACGACTGTTACAAGAAAAATCAGAAGGAGAAAACTCAGGCTCACAGCCCTGAGTCCAGTCATTAGGATCCTTAACCTTATACCCGTTCAAGCGATAGCAAGTCCTCCCAATAACAGGATCATGATTGCAGATGCTGTTCTGTCCACAAATTCCATGAATGGAGCACGGTTGGGAAACAACTTGCCACGTCACCTCCCAGATCTTACGCTCCTCGTTGAAGCTATACAAACGCAAATTACCATCAGAATCCATCTTGAGTCTCCTGTACAGTTTTTTGGGATAATCGGTGGAGCGGAATTCAAACCCATCAGAGGAAGTGAAGAGTCCAAAGGAATCTAACAAAGCGATTTTGGTTATATTGTAGTTGGTTCTGCCCGTGGGAAGCTGCCACGATGCTTGCCAGTACGCGCCGGGAAAAGTGTGACCTTTGTAGAGTAAGCGAAGAAAGGACTCGTCGTCGAAGTAAAGTTTGTAGAGTCCGGAGGAATGGTTCGTTGCACTTCTCGGAGAAACGAGGGCGCCTCGCTCCGTGAGTGGCTGCGTTGGAAGAAGGGTGTCGGTTGGGGAATCGAAGCTTTGCCAAATGGTTGTGCCTTCGGAAGTGAGGAGAAGAAGGTTTCCATTGTTTCTTAGCTTTAGGTGAAGTTGGAAGGAGGAAAGAGTGGCGGTTTCCCAGATAATGGTTCCTCCAGCATCAGTCAAAACGAGGTTGCCGTTTGTCCGGAGTGAGAGGAAGGAGCCTTTGCCGTTGACGGGTTGGTCACGGTTGGCCATCCATAAAACGGTGGGTTGTTTGGAGCGCGTGAAGCAAACGGAGAAGCAGAGGGCGTTTTGACCAACTCGGAAGAAACTGGCGGAAAAATCGCCATTGGATGAAAGGAGGATGTCGCTTTGTTTCTCTACCGAAAGTGAGGAACCTTCTGGAAGTGTGTCTCTGGCTGCAGATGAAGTGGAGATGAATAGAAGAAGGAGAAAGAGGTGGTTTCGCATTCCTCTACAGAGCATAAAGTGCAAGAATTAATGGATGTAGATACACCAATCAATCCGTTGTTCCAAACCTGATACCTGTTTATATACGTCTACCATTTTATTCTTTTTCCTTTTTTTTGTTGTTGAGTGTATCAAAATTAATGACTGCCATAAGATAGTATACAATTGTATTTATCTTTTAAGCTATTGTTATTATCATTTTATATTTAGCATTGAAACTTAAAGAAGATAAAGAATGGTAAGTATAAGATTTTTGCTGAGATTTTTATTATTTTTAATTTTAGCATCAAACACGAAAAGTTGATAAAAAAGGAATTTTGTATCCCTAATAAAAGGAAAATGGCACTATTTGAATCACATTGTTAACATTTCCATTCAAATAAAATCACTTTTAAAAAATGTACTAGTTATACATACATTATCTTTTAGTTTCATGGTTGAATAAAAATAAATTGGACACCATGTATAAAATTAGTAAATTTAGAGGTCATAAAATGCTTATTTAACAAATATATATATATATTAGAAAAGTTTTAGTGCCCTTTTTTCACGTCATATGCCCCCAATGCCATCTATTAACGAATTCAGCCCCACATTTTTTAAAAAATTTGAGTTCAAATTAATAAAAAATATATAATTAATTTTTAAAATAGTTTGTTAAATATAAAATTATAAAATTAAAATATATATCTAAAAGAAGTTTTTTAAATAATTTTAAAAAAAATAGAATAACGATTAAAAATAAATTATTATTAAAATAATAATTAAAGATAAAACTGAAAAAATAAAAGTGGACACAAAAATGATATCTCTTTATATATTATTATCAATTAAATTTTGTGTTAAATTTAGAAGTTTTAGTTTTCTATTTTGAAAATATCTCAATTTGATCTTTAAAGTTGATGTGGTTAGAAGATAGACAAGCAATAACAAACAAATCAACTAATGTTGTATTAAAAGGAGGCAGCAATGGTACCTTCTTCTACTATGAAGGCCCATTCAATCTTGGTTGTATTATGTAGAGTATCACAACACAAGGAAGTACACGAAGAAAATGTAGAGTTGTGGGAAGTAATTTTAAAAATTATGTCCGCTGATACTGAAGAACTTAAAAGCCCAATAACTCGGATGTGATAAGCCCATAGCCATCTTAAGAATGATTAATTATTAAACATTTAAGGTGTTGCAAATACGGTATTTTTACCAAACTGGTGCATCACCATACTTAGATAGGAGAATTCTACAACATTTTTTCTCATGAACTAATTATCACTTCTATTTCTTTATGAGACTTTCATTTAAGGACTTCATATCTTTCATACCTAGAAGATCATGTTTTATATCTCATCCAACTAATCTAGTGAATTTTCTTTAGATATTCTTTGTCACTCTTTAAAATCTGTTTAAATATATAGTAATTAAGTGGAGAGGAAATTTGGTATGCCATTAGTATAATTAATCAGATAAAATTTGTACAATCTTTAAAAAGAGAAAAAATAATAATTAATATAAGATGTTTTATATATTTTATCGTTTTATCAAATTTATCTAGATTTCATGAAATAATTAGTTTTATTCTCTCTTTTTAAGTTTGTTATCACTAGTATACTCTTACAAAAAAAAAAATTAATAGTGTTTTTAATAAATTTATATTGACTATTAATATATTTTTTATACATTAATAAGTGATTTATTCTTAAAAAACAAGTGAAAAGCACCTCAGTTCTTTAGGGACGAAATTGGAAAATCCATTATAAATAATTTCATATAAAAAATATATAAAAGAGTGTGAGCAAAGATTATTATCCGCCAAGTTTGTGTTCTCGTCATTATCGTTGAAATCTGAGTTCCAACTACAAAACAGAGTGTGATGGCTGGTGGAAACCACGAGCAAGCAACTAAAACCATCCACTTCAAAATTTAGGTCAATTTAAGGCGGCTGTTAGTTTATAATAAATAATTTGCAAACCTGTTTCATTTTTTATTTCTCTCTGTATTTTTGTCTTCTACTTTCGTCTACCTGTCCATAGGAGTCAAGCAACCAATATAATATGCATTTGTATTTACTTTGAATATCCATTTATTAATAGTTTATCTTTATAGAAAAAAATAATAATTAATCACCATCAGTAATATCTCATCTTTAACACTTTCTGTCACTCGAAGTAGAACTTAAAATACCAGATCAGTCATGTATTGCTAATTTTATTTGGTATAAACATTATATTTATCAAGTAATCTAATAAAGACATGGATAGTAACTTGGCAAATGGCACTTATTATAGCTTCAATCAGTGAGGTTGTGAAGTTTTTTTGTTTCGCATACGTTCTAAGCCAAGCATTCGTCCATCATTTGTTGTATTTTTCTTCTTGTTTTACCACAACTTGCTACTTTTTTGTCAAAGAGTTTTTGGTTTTTCTGGTGCCATGTCTGCCATTATTGTTACAGATAGGAGAAACTAAAATTGGATATAAAGAGAAAAAATACTATTAGAAAAAATTCTCATAATCGGTGGATATCTTAATAAAGGTGGGTATACTCTCTCCTTCAAACTTTATAGTCAGATCCAATTTTTTTTTTTTCGTTAATTAAGATTAGACTTAGTGTTTTTAGTAGTTATGTAAAATATAATTATTTTATATTCTTTATTTACACATAAGATGAAGATGTGTTAATTCTTTTGCTAGCACACCAAATCATTACAAATAGTAAAATAAAAGTTTAAGTATATTTTTTTAAGATATTTACGTTTATTTATCTAATTATGATTACTTATTTATGTTAATGGTGGCAAAAATCATGTTTGATTCAATTTAAGAGAAAAACATACAGATTATAAAAGTTAAAAATTGATTTAGTAAAAGAATCATCAAGATTAGATTATGTAAACTAAATTAACGCATTCAATAAATAAAGATATTATTTGTTGAATTTAATTCTCTTTAGACCGTTGTCAAAATACCTATTAATATTTAATCTCATATTTGAAATGTACACCTTATTAATAATTCTTTTTTAATCTAAAGTGGAAAGAAATATTTGGGATTGATATTACCAATTTAAATTTTTTTAACAAAATTAAAAATATTCCCTTCTTAAACCAGACCAAACACACAAATTCGTGTTTTCATACAGGTACATATCATAACTCAAAAAGACGATCAGTGCCTTCTTTGAGCCATGTCTTATATTATTATAATTATAAGACAAAAATAAATAAACAAAAAAGTCACCTCCATAAGCTAATGAGCTTAAAATAAAAAGGTTTGTGTCACAAAAATATTAACGTGTAAATTTTATCTCGATAAACTCATTCAAATTAAGGAAGCTATCTCCAAAAAATTATTTCTTTTGTATATTCTTTAAAATTATTAAAAAAACTTATTATAATAAATTAATGATATTTTAACCCACTTTTAATACACACTTTAATTATCTTTAAATTATCACATCTTATCATTAAAAAAATTAAAATAAATAATTAAATAATAATTAGAATAATGAATTAAAAATAAATAAAAAAATAGATGAAAAGGTCATTATCATTATTTTGGAAAAAGTCTTTTCTATATACACTGCTCCTTGCCCAAGCTATTTTCTCTGAACCCTTTTGTTGGGGCTTTTTGATCGGCGAATACGAACCTTGGAAGCTCCATGGCAGAAAGCAGGTATCGTTGTTGATCCAGCGTGCGACGGTGCTTGGTTGTTCTGAACAAGAGAAGCACACACAAGGAAAACAATGAAAACTCAAACGCAAGCGAATCAAACCAAGAAATTGACGGTGGAGTTTCTCACAGCAGGTTTCAACTGTTCACAAATACCAAGGCCTTCCAGTAACAGATCATAATTACACATGCCGTTAAGATCCATCTTCAACTAAGAGGAGAAGAATGAAGAGGGTGACGTCATGTCCATAATGCTTAGGGTTTTTTAATTATACTTTTGAGAATGGCTTAAATGCCCTTTTTCTGCACAGAAATATTTTACTTATATTTAGGTGGATACTCGTACACCGCCTTTTTTTTTACCATAGTATGGTAATTTTTTCAATGTTACATAAAGGGTATATTTGAATTTTTCTTAGCACATATTGTGCTTTGAGCATGATTTTAGAAACAAGAAAGGGTCCATAATTATGGAAATACAATCAAAGTACTGTTTTAAAATTGCTGAACCTTTAAATTTCAAATTCTAAATTCTAAATTATATACTGAAATATGATTTTGTTATTAGAATTATTTTTTCTTTCTCTTTTTCTCTTCCCCGTCTCTTCTTCTTTTTATTCATTACTTTATAATAAATATTTAGTTAGATAAAACCCACAAATTGGTGTTTATTCTACTGGTGGAATTATAAAATAAATTTTAAAAAATTAAACTATCAACTGATTTACCGAAGGATTTTTACAAAATTTAATCATCGAAGAATTTAAAAGAAATTGTAACTAATAAATTTATCAAAAAGATTTAATTATTTATGAATTTTCGTCATGGTCAAGACTTAAAGACGCCTATTTTACTGACAAAATGTGAAAAAATTATATATATATATATATATATATATATATATATATATATATAATATCTTAGGAGTACCCCTTTATAAATATCCAAATTTAAGTTCATTATGGTTGAATGATAAATAAATAAGAGTCAAAAATGAATTTGGATTCTCTGCTAAGTTTTTTTTTGTGTTATTCCTTTACTGTGTTTTCATAATACATTGATTATCATTAATTTTGACATTTTAAAATATATTAAAAAGATATTTAAAATACTGACATAATGTATTTTTAATACTCAGTAGAGGACAGTAAAAAAAAACAATAGAGAATCTAAACTCATGAAAAAATGTACAGGATTCAAGAAAATGGAAAATGGGTAAATACACCCAAAACTTAATTAAATTTTAAGTCTATGATAAATTTAATGGCTTTAATCGAGTTCCCATTATTTATTTTTTGTCCATTACATACTTGAAAATTCAATATTTTTCAATTGAATTACTGTCGTTGTTTACTTGATAATGTGATTATTAGTTTGTCTTGTTACCTTGCTTAATTGTTTTTACATCTTTAAATATGAAATTACCTAGTTTTGTTGTAAATATAAAATGTGGCTTCTATGATTGGATGAGAGTAAATTGAAGTGAAAAGAAAAACAAAATGAAAAACTAAATATAATGTTAGGAGACTACGGAGGTCCATTTGAGAATGGTTTGCCACCAGAAGACCTTCTTTAAATCTTTCATTTGCCTTTTGCATGGCATAATAAGGTCATGAATTCAGATGCAAAACTCTTTTTCTTGATTATTGAACTTCGTTTTGGCCACTTGGAGTTTGCAACTTATCCTGTCAAATTTTCATTCTTAATGTCCACAACTTTACACCGTAAGACGACCTCTATTCTGCAATATCTAATCTTGGATTCGCAAAGTTCACGCACAACTCCAATCCAACTATTGAGTTGATTGCCGAAAGCCAAAAAACTTGACCAACATTACCAATTGAAGCATAGAATAATCGTCATGTGCCAAGTTGCTATGTATAGGACATACCAATTGGGTCGTTATTGGATTATTTGATTAAATTAATAATATACATATATTTATTGGTTGCTTGACTCCAATGGAAGACTATATGAAATTAGACTGAAAAAATACTCAAACAAATAGAAAATGAAATATGTCTGCATTGCTGATTTGTAAAATATTATAACATACCCAAAGTTGTCTCAAATTGACCCAAATTTGTCAGTGGATGTTTAGTTCAGTGGTTTTGGTTTCCATGAGCTATCATCACACAGTTTATGTGGTTGGAATTAATGGCGCTTAATAATGGCAACTCGGATTTCTTTGTTCATCAAGTATTGCAGTAATGTTTGGCTCACATAATTTCTCTCTTATTCTTCTTTACATTTTTATGTAACATTTCAAATTGTTTAATAAGAAGAAAACGGGAAAATGAAAGAAAATAACAGAAGCTAAACTGCAATAAATAAGATTTTGAGTTAGAAATTATATTTTTTAAGTAGTTTTAAAATATATAAAAATAAAAAATTATTTAAAAAATATTACAATATAATATAATATATTATAAGAGAAAGTTATCGAATTTTATTTTTTTAAAAAATATCTTCTGTAAGAATATTATACCAAAAGAGTATTTGACAGAAAAGAGAGAAACAGATTGAAGCATGAAGAACCATTATCGTTGAAAAAACAAGGCTGAGTTAAGAAGATTTGTTAAAATACATTAAGCTAAAACGGTAAGTATAAAAGGAAGTTGAAAAATTATGTAAGAAAATCAAGATTAATCTTTCCCTCTATTACAACCAAGAGTTTTTGGTTAATGTTATTTATTTACTGTTGGCTGTTTTCATTTTTATCTCTAATCCTCATTCATAATCTCTCTATTCTCTCCACATTCACAATGTTCAACCATCGTTAAAAGAAGTAATTATCCTTATTCTTCGTGAACAATTTTCTAATAAGAAGAAAAATTTAAGAGGTATTCCAACCCAAATATAAAACTCTTACAGAAATATATTTTTAATTCTTTTATAGTTTAAAAGTTTTGATATTAAAACTTTACTGTTTTGTAATTCATTCTTTCCTTCATCTTGAAGCTGTTCTCATGTAGAGGAAAAACGAAAAAACAAGAAGAATAAGAAAATTAAAAGACGAAATATAACTAACGAGAGAGGAGTTTATTTTCGTTGGCCTGCAGCATCTCTGCAACTTGGCTCATGGATGGTCTTTCATTCATGTCATCTTCCACGCACTGCAAAGCCACTTTAACCAAAACCTCTACTTCTGAAACGTTGTAGTTTCCTTCCAAGCTGGGATCAATTATCTCCTCCATCCAAAACGCACAAGTGGGTGCATGCTTTATCTTCTCCCTTATCCACGTCACCAGCCGGTGCTGCTCTATGTCCCCACTGTTCTCAAGACTGTGGATTGCCACAGGACTTCTTCCACTCACCATTTCCAGCACCACAATCCCATAGCTATAAACATCCACCTTCGAAGTGATACGGAGATTGTAAACCCACTCCGGAGCCATGTACCCTCGAGTCCCTCTTATCCGTGAAAAACTAGAATTTCCACGCTCGTCTCTGTTTAAAAGTTTTGACAATCCAAAATCTGCTACTTTGGGTTGGAACTCTGAGTCAAGGAGAATGTTTTGTGGCTTCACGTCGCAATGCAAAATCCACTCCAAACACTCTTCGTGTAAGTAAGCCAAACCTTTCGCTGTGCCCACAGCTACGTTCAACCTTTTCTTCCAATCAAGTGTGTTGCCAAATAGATTGTCTGCTAAGGATCCATGTTCCATGTACTCATACACTAAAAGTCTGTGCTTCCCTTCAACGCAGTAACCCCACATGTCAATCAAATTCATGTGGTTCAGCATCCCAATTGTGCTTATTTCAGCCAAAAATTCAGCTTCCCCTTGAGTAGCTTCGTTTAAGTGTTTAATAGCCGCAACACGGTTATCATATAATGTCCCTTTGTAAACAACCCCGCCTGCTCCTCGCCCAACCTCTTCCTTGAATCCTTTTGTCGCTGATTTTAGCTCTGCGTAGGTGAACCTCTGAAACCCTGTGGCAGACAGAAGGTATTGCTTCTTATCCAGCGGGTCAGGGTTCTTGCTTGTTCTGAACAAGCAGAACCACACGAGGAAAATGGTGGAAAACTCAAACACCCCGACCCCGCAAGCGAACCAAACCAAGAAAATCAATGTGGAGTTTTTTTTTGGCGATTGATAAACCCTGTTCAACTTTTGAGACAAACCAACGGAGCAATTCATCCGAGAATGCTTTAGAATCTTCGTGGAAGAGCCCAAAATCGAATTCGGCAACTTTAGATAGACCTCTCCAACGAAACCAGGAATATCCCGTCCATTCAATGCCATCGTTTTCGGGTAACAATTATAGGTAGCAAACTCGTTAAACTTTAATTGAACAGCTACACAATTATCACAAAGTGATAGGCATATATCCAGACATTCCTTAAAGCTCGAAACGCGTGACACGTTCCAGTCATAGCCATAGAGTTCCATGGTTTGAAGACGGAGAAAACCAAATGACTGGCGACTGTTGCAGGAAATATCAGAAAGAGAAAACTCAGGCTCACAGCCCTGAGTCCAGTCATTAGGATCCTTAACCTTATACCCTTTCAAGCAATAGCAAGTCCTCCCAATAACGGGATCATGATTGCACATGCTGTTCGGTCCACAAATTCCATGAATGATGCACGGCTCGGAAATAACCTGCCACGTCACGTCCCACGTCTTACTCTCCTCGTTGAAGCTATACAAACGCAAATTACCATCAGAATCCATCTTGAGTATCCTGTACACTTTTTTGGGATAATCCGTGGAGCGAAAGTTAAAGCCGTCAGAGGAAGTGAAGAGTCCAAAGGAATCTAAAATAGCAGTTTTGGTTACATTGTAGGTGGATCTGCCTATGTCAATTAGGATCTGCCACGAAGCTGGCCAGTACACGCTGGAGAAGGTGTGAGCTTTGTAGAGTAAGCGAAGAACGTTGTCGTTGTCGAAGTAAAGCTTGTAGAATCCAGAGGAATGGTTGGTTGCACTTCTTGAAGAAACGAGACCGGCTCGCTCCGTGAGTGGTTGCGTTGGAAGAAGGGTGTCGGTGGGGGAAGCGAAGCTTTGCCAAATGATGGTGCCTTTGGAACTGAGGAGAAGGAGGTTTCCGTTGTTTCTTAGCTTCAGATAAAGTTGGGAGGAGGAAAGAGTGGCGGTTGCCCAGATAACGGTTCCTCCGGCATCCGTCAAAACGAGGTTGCCGTTTTTCCAGAGTGATAGGAAGGAGCCTTTGCCGTTGACAGGTTCGTCACGGTTGGCCATCCACAAAACGGTGGGTTGTTTGGAGCGCGTGAAGCAAACGGAGAAGCAGAAGGCGTTTTCACCAACTTGGAAGAAGCCAGCTGAAAAATCACCATTAGATGAAAAGAGGATGTCGCTTTGTTTCTCTACTGAAAGTGACGAACCTTCTAGAAGTGTATCTGTGGCTGCAGCAGATGAAGTTGAGATGAACAGGAGAAGGAGAAAGAGTTTGATACGCATTGCTGTAGGGAGCATAAAATGCATGAATTAATCGATGCTGATACACATCAATGCCTTATTCCAAACCTTGCTACATCTTTATATACATCTAGGACTACTGTTTCCTTGTTTTCTTGTTGACTTTATCAGCTTATGATAATATCCAGTTGTTTTTGTTTTTTAAACTATTCTTATTGGTATTATGTTTTATGGTTATATGTTTAGTTGGATTCTTTTTACAAGTGTATACATATAGAAGACAAGATCGATAATGTAGGCAATCATATCTCGATAAATTAATAAAAAGAAAGTATATAAATTACTGTGTTTTTCATATTTTACAAAAGTTTTACTGTAGTTTTTTTTATTAAAAAAACTTGAAAAATATAAGTTGGTTGTAGATTTTTCTACAATTTTATAAATCTTGTGAGATATTCACATAACTTTTTTATGAAATATGAAACATTCTATTAACTATATATATTTCAACTTTATATATAGTATAGGTTTATAGTTACGAAGTAAAGTTCTCTCCTTTCCTTCTTTTGTTTCCATTTGAAAATTATACTACATGTTGATATACATTCAATTTATCACGCCGAGAATAGAAAGAAGAATTACTTTCTATGATACTAATTTAAAAAGACTCATATTGTACGGTTTGTACTAAGATAAACCTTATAGTTACGCACAAATGTTAGAGTTTGATAAAATTTAGATTTTAATTACAAAGTTACGGGTTTTTCTTGTAGATCGAGATGGAATCGGGGAGGGATGAAAATGGATTTTGTTATCCCATATTTTTTCTCAAAGAAAATTTTCATTTCCATCCCCGTCACCAAACTCATTGAATATAAAATTTATGTCTCTTCTTCATTCACAACGGATAACGGGTATATATTTATGTTGAGTTTGGGCTCCCAACTATGCTAAGACCTCCCAACTATGCTAAGGCCCATATACTTAGTCAGACCCATTTGACTCACTTAAGGTAAGTGAGAGAGCTTCCAAGTCAGTAGAGTGTGAGAGCATTGAGTGACCAAAAACACAATCAAGAAGAAGAGAGAAAGGGGAGAAAATTCTGCAGATTTTTCACACTGTGGGCTGAAACTTTGACACAAAGTTCGCAGAATATAATTCTTCATTATGACCGTTTGGATCGTCAATCTGAGGTCTCAAATTTGAGATATTGGTCCCGCGCACTAGTTCTATTTTAGGGATTTTTCTCACTTTGTTCTTCAATTAGCAAGATTTGATGTTTTGTGTTTGGCTGCATATTAGCACTTGTTTGTGCAGTTTGTTAAGACTTATTTGTACATTCTTTTGATTATAGTGGAGCGATTTCTTTGGTCTAGACAACCCGTTGTTTTTACCCTTGAATTAAGGGGTTTTCACGCTAAAATTGGTGTGTTCTTTGATTGTGATTATTGTTGCCATTTTATTGTTGTTGATCCTCATAAATTATTGCAAGTTAGGGGAAATTAATCCGCTGCATTATGTGGTATTTTGGTTGTGTTGTTGTTTTTCCCATCAATTTGTACGTGTATCCACACATAAAATAATAAACAATTATGGTAAAAAAACATAATATTATCAAATATTCAATATTAAAAAGAGAGTTGTTTCTTCACTATCAAATATTTATAAAGAAATTATAATTGTATACATTTTAAATTAAAATACCAAATAAATTTAATGAAAACCAAAACATGTATTAGATTTACGAACCTTAATGAAACTTAATTTAGAAAATTTAAAAATATTTAAAAAATATAAAAGAAAAATAAATATTCAAATTAAAAAAATATTTAAATGTCTGTTTATTTTAGTTTTAAAATTCTAATGAGATCTCTATTTTATACCATAATAAAAGTTATAATACGTTATTTTATCAAAATCACACAAAGAACAAATATTAAACTAAGAATAATAGAATTTTAACGTAGATTTTTTATTTTTTGAACTTCAATATATGTTGGATGGTGATAAAAATATCTAGGGCAATTACGAACATTGTTATAATATATCACTTGATCAATATCAACCTAGTTGATAGTTGAGAGATAATGAAAATTATTTTAGTGAAACAAATGAGTTATTCAAATGAAACAAAAATTAATAATAATAGAATAAAAATTAATTATTTTTTTATATTACCTGATAAATGAGAGGTTAATGCTATTGAACACTTAAATGTTGTCATGTGAAAATAAAATATACAATAAATAAAAATATTCAAATGTGAAACATAACAAATATTTAATTGACATATATCCTTTGAACATAAACACATAAAGGTTGTGATAAAACGAAAAATATCTTAGAAATACGAATGAATTTTATTGCAAACCAAAAAATTAAAAGTGTTTAGTATATATATATATATATATATATATATATATATATATATATATATATATATATATATATATATATATATATATATATATATATATATATAATTT
>Ga0214544_1007710_pt1 | contig 18615 bp, 7 predicted proteins | sample CNSS3metaG_FD_160074 | JGI IMG/M metagenome (GOLD analysis project Ga0214544, IMG submission 160074) | Root nodule microbial communities from cowpea collected in UCLA plant growth center, Los Angeles, California, USA - CNSS3 | ecosystem: Host-associated > Plants > Roots > Nodule | place: USA... | reverse complement strand
TGCTGTTTTACCGACTAACCGATGGGCCCTCGAGGTTAGAGGGTCCACCGCTGTTGTTCTACCGATGAACCGATGGGCCCTCGAGATTAGAGGGTACATCGCTGTTGTTTTACCGATGAACCGATGGATATGAACATGGTTAATGCGTGACTTGTATATTCAACCGTTTGACCGATGGTCTTATATTTTATCCGTGATCCGTTCGACCGATAGTCCCTTAACGATGCTACATGGCTGTTCGTTTAACCGTGAGACCGATGGTCCCCTGAGGATTATATTTGGCCGATTGACCGATGGGACATACTGTACATCTGATAACAGAAATCTAAATCTGCTCCATATCAACCAAATTGTAATAACATTTTCTATTGTTTTTTCTTTATTCTTCTAAAGAAAGAAAACAAATGAAATATTAAAATAAGAAAAATATAATTTAAAATATCAATTAAAAAAGCTGAATTAAAATCAAATTGCTTGAAGAGAAAAAAACTAAAAATTAATTTAAAGAAATTTTACAATATTATTTGTTATCACTAGTATTAATTATAAATATTTTTTGTTATAATGTTTTTATTTTTCAAAAAACATCAACAATAACAAATTTAATTTAAATTATATTAAAAAACCATAAAAATTTTTTTATTTCTTTTTTTAAGTAATTAAAATTAAAATTTATTATTTTTAATTATATTTTTATAATTATAATATTTTTTTCTTCCTTAATTTAGAAAAGGAAAAAAAAACTTAAACACGTCCAATTTGAAAAAAAAAACATTTCAAAAAATTTATTTAAGAAAAATTTATGTCAAAATATTATTTTGAGAAAAAATCACTTAAAAATATATAAATCTATACATAAATATTTAACAACCGTAAAGGATTTAGATTCGATTATACCAGTTTATTAGAATGGCGTCACGCCAAACAAAACGGGATTTTTTGCGAAGTGGTAACACTGGAATGTTTGTTGCATTGGCATATGTTGTTCTTCTTTCCACTGTCCTCTTCTAAACCTTTTCCCTAAAAATTTTCCCTTTTCTGCACCCCTCTTTCTCTCTCTTGGTCATCACTCATTCAGAAAAATAATGGTGGGTTTCTCTTTCTGAAGGAGAAAAGAAACAAATGTGAATGCAATTGGATCACCGTCATCTTCTTTAGCATTCCTTTTGTTGTTGTTTTTGCATTGCTATTGTTTCATGAAATGTGCTAATCAATTTGCCTCACGATCAGAATATAATTGCGGGAGCTTTCAAGCCTCCATGCAAGATCTCAATCTCCTTAACCGATGGAAGTACACGCAAACAGGTGTGTTGTCTGGTTGTGCTGCAATTTGCTGATGATAGTGATGTGAATGAATGATCTAACCTTTTCCATTATGATGGTAATTTGGGTTTATGGCGTTTCCTTGTTTACCATCACTTCTAACCTATCTATCAATATGAAAATTGGACCTTTGTGTATGTAACTCATAAGATGTTTTTCAAAAAGTTCCTCCTGCCTCTTTTCATGACAAAGAGGTTTCAGAGTCGAATTATTGCAGATGAAAATTTGATTCAGAAATAGCTTGCAACCACAATTGCAGCCGCAATGTTAAAGTTTTTGTTGCCTTTGTGACTGCATTGCGACCGCAATTGTAGCCTCATCAACTTTAATTGTTCAATTTTCCACAGTATGAAGCATTTTAACCAAACAACCACAATCGAGGCCGCTTCAGTCATCATATTTGTTTACAATTTTTCACACTATCAAAGATTTCAACTAAATCAAAACCACGACTACATAAAACTCTGGACTAATTATTGATCTAAATGATTTTTGTATGCGATCAAATTGCTTGTGGGTATCTATATTTTATCCTTATCTGACTCGCATGTGAAACGAAATTGTATGGCAATGTCCTATCTAGGTAATGGCTCAATGATCTGATTGGCACAGTAATTTGTGATGCATGCTATAATCTGTGACAGAAAGTGGTTAGTCCATGACTTAGTCTCTGTATACCCATGTTCAATTTTTTGAATTTTTAGATGAGATTTGGGATTTCTTAGTTAAGTATTGTGTTGTTTTTCTTTATCTTATACTAGCATGTTAATCCTTTCAACTCTAATTTATTATTGCTGAGGGAAAAGATACCTCTGTTTGCTTTGTAACTTCTCCATTATTATTACTCATCAAATGTAATCACTTCAACATGAAGATTAGGATTTAGCTTGCAGGATGCTGAGAAAGGGTATTTCATTCATTTTTTAAAAGCTTTAACTAGAACACCTTGATTTACTCGTTTTTATGCTTTCTCATTTGCTAGGTACGCATAAAGAAGGAAAATGGCCAAATGGTCACAGTTCCTCTCTTTCAATGTCATGACAATATAGTTGGGCAGGTACACTGCTTGGCATCACCAAAGGCTGTGCTTTTTACCTATGATGTGAGGATTTTGTACTGTTAATAGGACAGAATTTAATTGTTTTCACTTTTGGACTAGGTTATCATTGAACCTTCAAACGGCAAGAGAGTTGAACATAATGGTGTAAAAATAGAGCTTCTTGGTCAAATAGGTGTGTTTCCTTAGTTATCGTTTTTGGTAAAAGTGCAGATTGTTATGTTTATATTCAATAGTGATGGCAATACTCTTTTGCGTCTAATTTTTGGTTATATGTTTGTCTAACATCAAAAGAATAATAAAGAGTTACTGTAACAATTATATCTATATTTTTTTTTTATTATTCTATTTATCATGATTTTAACTTGTGGTTAAATGTGTGTGTATATCATTCAAGATATCTAGAAAAAAGGAAGTTGGATTTGAATCGTTCTATCTTTTTCTCATCTCAATACATACTATGGTCATGGAATAAATCCCTCTAAATGCCATCAAAAGAAGTGTGCTCGAAGTTTTGAATTAATGGATATTGTTGGTATATGGAATTAATTGTGTTCAATGATTTTAGCTGTGGCATTACTTTTTAGCATTGTGTGTATAATGAATGATTCTCCATTAGTTCATTTCCTTGCTTGCAGAATTGTATTTTGATAGAGGCAACTTCTATGACTTTACTTCTCTTGGTAAGTTTATAAGCAACAATTGAGATTTTTCATTTTTTGTCTTTTCCTTCTATTTTCGTTTATAGAGGTGTTTGAATAGTTAGTTAATTTCATAATTGCTTCTCATACTTATAAATTATAGTACATGGTATTCTTCTAAATCATGCTAATATTTAGAAGTTCCAATACAAAATCTGTTTTGTTCTCCTTGTACTCTCCTAAGTTTCATGCTCTCTCATGGTGGGCGATGCTTTGATGTAACATTGGTTAGAGGTTTTATGATACTTGTTCATAATTTTTAACTCCCTATAACTTATGCGCAGTACGCGAACTTGATGTTCCTGGCAATTTGTATGAAAGGAAAACATATTCATTCGAATTCTCCACTGTTCAAATGCCATATGAATCTTACAGTGGAATCAATGTTAGGCTTAGGTATGATAGTTATTTCACTTCTACGCTAACCTTGAATTCTCAATTTCTCTACTTTGTTTCTTACTTTTCTTCAATAAATGTTTCAGAATAATTAGATTCTCTAATATGAATTTTAAAAGTCATGAGCAAATGCTATAAAGCTAATGGCTCATCCTCTAAACCATTTTTAGTTAAAGGTTACCATCTGAATATGCTAATGGTTTTGCTGTTATGGATGATTCCATCTGTTCACCTTTTTCATAATTCAGTCAACATTGTTATTAGCTAAACAATTAAAGTTTGTAAGGGATTAACATAATAGTTACTTAACTGAAGGCAGTAAATCCTTTTTTGAAATCATGCAGGTACATATTGAAAGTGACAATTAGTAGAAATTATGTCAACAACATTGTGGAATACATGGATTTTGTGGTGAGTTGATTTTCTACCGTATTATCTTGGCTTTCAAAGCTTGTCTGCTACGTATTCCCCATTGTTTTTATTATGCATTTTTTGTGGTTTAAGTTGTTCTTGATTGCATATATGAAAGCAGACAATACTATGATCTAAATGATAGTATTTGTATTCAAGAATAACTGTCTCCCCTATTAATTCTTAGAGTACATTAAATGCACTCTAGTACTACTAAGTGAATTCATTTTAAGACATCGATGTGAAAATTGCAAAAACCAATTTTATGGTAGAGCCCATATTTAGATATATTTTAAATGAAAGAACTTTTCTGAGACAATGGAAAAAGATTAGAAAATATAATGAAGGACAAGGAGAACATGTTTGCTCTTAGACCTCATAAGAAGAGTCATGTGCATTTTATATCAAGTGGAAGCCAAATATCTAATCCTATATCTTAGAAAGTGGACTTTAAGCTTAACTCAATCTGACTACCTCGTAAGGTGAGGTCTACACCCACTTATATATTATAATTTGACAATAATCTAGTCAATGTAGGATCTCTAATCGGATGACACAATAGGCCTAACAAATTATGCTATGATAGACTTGTAAAGTAAAGTTTTCACCTACTTATATATTATGATTTGACCATATCTCTAGTCCATGTGGAATATCCAATGTTATCCATTATAAATGGTGTGCCCTTAAATCATTGTTAAGAATACAGGGTTTTGCTCTAACAAAATTCACTATGATGTAAAATGCTTGTTCCTCTTAAATCATGAATTTATGACCATGCCACTTATTTTATTATAATTTTGTTTTCCCAAATTTTGAACCTCTTTTCTTTCATTAAGATCAAAGTATTTGTGAATGGTGTTGCAATGTTTTCTTTTTGTGGCCCTACTTGAAAAGATTAATATGAAAGAAAGAAGATTTTGATTCAATTGATTAATGTGAAACTGTACATCGACCTCTGTATATAGAGACCTCTAACGTTATAGTAATAATTTCAGAGAGATCTATAGGATTTATAACAACTTCTAACATCTTCTAATAATACACATAATATCCTACTAACAACACTCCCCTTTCAAGCTAGTGAATGAATATATACCCTTCCTAACTTGCATGTGAGATCATGAAATCATTCAATGGGAAATCCTTTGGTAAATAGATTTCCTAACTGAAGCCCAAATGAGACATAAAGAAGTAGTGATAAGGCCAGTATCCAGTTTCTCTTTAATAACGTGTTAATCTATTTCTATGTGTTTGGTCTTATCATGCCGAATGTTAATAGTTGACTTATTATCACAATAAAGAATCATATGCACTTCACATGCCAATTTAAGATCATTTAGAGTAATTCTCAGCCATAACAATTCATACACTCCATGTGCCATAGCTCGAAATCCAGCCTCTGACTTTGCAACAACATTTTGTTTCTTACTTCTCCAAGTCACTAAATTTTCACCCAAGAACATGCAATTTGTAAAGAAAAAATGCGGAAAGTATGACTTCTAATTCTATATCTAGAGAAAGGAGAGAAGGAAAGGAGAAATAGATTATTAGTTCTTTGAATCACTTTTTAGTGGAAATTTTGCATTATTGTATTAAGAACTACCATTCTTTTAATTTTTCTTTTATTCCTTCACATTCACTTCTTGCACTCTGAATGTCGTATATTACAGAACTAAACCCAACCATCGATTTGATTTCTATAGTACAAAGTATAACAGATGAACTTTGCCACAAGCCTCAACAACCCATCATATTGTTTCTTGCTTGATCTTGACGAGTTTCAATATTTTTATATATTCTTATTGTTGTAGTAATTACTTTATGTATTTCTTTCTATCCGTCAATTTGAGGTGAATACAGAATATAACATTTTATTTTTCCCGGAGTATAGTTTTCTTACAGCTATCTCTTTTCAGGTACGCAATTACTCTGTACCTCCACCAATTAATAACAGCATTAAGGTGAGGAGTGTATGGTCGTTATCTATGATTACGTATCACTAATTTCCATGTGCCTCTTATTAATCTATAATTTAAGCTTTATATATCTAATAGACAATGTACTGGAAAGTTTTGTTTTCCGCACTCCACTCCTTTCATCTAGTTGAAGACTCATGATGTTAGGAAAAATGGTTTGATGTCTTTGTTCAATGTTATTCGTTCTATAAATAATGATTGGAGCATTTACAGATAATTACTAATAATTACAAATATCCTATTTCTTGATTTGTGTAGCCCATCTTAAGAATATTATTATATACACTTAAAGAGAACAAATAAATTCATTATTTGTCTAGCTTATTGTTAGAAAAAACAAATTAATACAATTAAGGAGATAAAATTATTCTCGATTCATACATGCTCGATCATATTAAGCTTTATTTTTTATTCATGCCATGGAGCATGAATGCCTAGGGTATTCTTGGACAAACTTCACCTTAAGTACTTCTAGGAAAAGAAAATCAGAATGAAAAAAGAAATAAAATTTTTCATAGCATGGATGCATCTCTCACTTAACTTCTCCAAAATCAGTTTTTAACTAATGCATAAGCTAGCATTGGTTTATGAAGTTTATTTCACTTTTTTCTTCTAGAAGTACTCATGAAAAAGTTTACCAAAACAAACACTTACTCTGATCGATATTGTTATGCTTTTGCTAAAAAATCTGCATGGATTGAGGAAGTTGATTTGTAGTTAGAAATGTTGTTAATTTAATGGTATACTCTAATAAGAGTTGATGTCACTTAATATTGACCTAAACCTTTTTTGTATGTGTGCTCCATGCAGATGGAAGTAGGAATTGAAGAATGCTTACACATAGAGTTTGAATACGGAAAAAGCAAGTGAGTCTGAAATAGCACATGATTAATGATGCATTTCCACTGTTCTTCAAGTAGATTAGAGAAAACTTACTTACGGTGACTAAAATATTATCAGGTATCATCTGAAGGATGTGATTGTTGGTAAAATATATTTTCTTCTGGTGAGAATCAAAATAAAAACTATGGAACTCGAGGTGAGGCGCCGAGAATCAACTGGATCAGGGACCAATACATATGTTGAGACAGAGACCCTTTCAAAGTTTGAGTTGATGGATGGTGTTCCAGTTCGAGGTATGTGGAAGGACTAAAATACATGTTTAAGTAATAAAGTTGATTCCTTTGCTAGCTAAAATGAGTTTATATTATTAGCATTGTTGATATTTCTTCTTTAGGAGAATCAATTCCTGTGAGATTGTTCCTTGGTCCATATGAATTGACCCCCACATACCACAACATCAACAACAAGTTCAGTGTGAAGTACTTTCTAAATCTTGTTCTTGTAGATGAAGAGGACAGACGCTACTTCAAGCAACAAGAAATCACAGTATACCGGTTAGGTGAAAACTCCTAAGCTTATGCTAGGTTACGAGGAATTGGTCTGTTTTTGTCACCGTTTGAGAGTGGAAAGTTTTCTGATAATTTTATTGTAGTTAATTAATTAAAAATGGGTCAGAGTATTATTATATTTTATTCTATTCTTTTTGGGTTTTCTTTTTTTACTTCTTGGGTACTACAACTATCTTCTAAAATTTTCCAACTTGGCTCTATGTTGAGAAGTATTATTAATTTTGGCCAACCTGATTTATCAACTATTTATTAGATGGCTAGAACTATTTATTCCTTTGATGACAAACCTTTGTTTATCAACTGTATAATAAACATTTAAAGGCTAATTTACTTTATATATATATATATATATATATATATATATATTTATTATAAAGATTTAAAAAAAAAGAAACTGTAGGGCTACATCCAACCAACTACATAGAAGTGGCATAAGTTGTCCACTTTCAAAGAAAACAATGCATTTAATATGAATAAAGGTTTATTTAGAAAATATACTGTGATTCAGTGCTCAAATTTCTCATAAGAATTGAAATTGAACAATACAGGTTCGACATGCAAATTAAATCACAAGAAGAAATATTCGTAGTTTTGATTTCTATGGAATTAAAGGAAAATGAACTCTGCTATAATCACCTCTTATACATAAATTTAACTCGATGAACTAAATATGTGTAAAATTTTGATTCAAAGAGTGGGACAAAAGCCAAAACAAAGGAGATTAGTACACCCACACCACTTATATAAAGAGTTCCAAGATGAGACTCGTGGAAAGAAAATTCTCTCTCAACTTCTTTCACTTGAGATTTCTTCATTGTCTCGAAGGGTATCATTTCCACACAAGGTAACAAGATGATGACTAGGTAACAACAAATGTATGATGGTTCCTCAAAAATTTCAAATACCAACAAATTAGAGTGGAACTTACTTGCACTTCAGCTTTCTTCATTGTCATATTTGTTATCATTATGTTCTTAGTTTAATTGCATGTGATAAGACATTTATCATATGGAAAAACATTCATAATAGAAAACATGTCATGACACACAAGCTTGAGAGCTTGCATCAACAAGCTGATCAGATAATAGAAAACATCATCAATGACCATAAAGAGGCAAAGTCTAAGGCCAAAGTTACCAAACGGAAGCAACAAATCTTGTGGATGTTCTCATATAGTATGAGGATGGTATCCAACAAGATTTTTCTTTAATTAACTAGGAACAACATAAGGTTAATAATTTTGGTATGGATCATAACCTCTTTCAAATACATTAAATGTTCATAATCTTTTGTAATGTGCCATTGGTTGTGGGTGTATGCATGTGTAGGTGGATGTCTGTTTGGAAAAAATAATAGAAAACATCACCAATGACCAAAAAGAAGGAAAGTCTAAAGCCCCATATTACTAAAGGGAAGTAGCAAATCTTGTGGATGTGGGTGCATGCATGTATGGGTGGGTGTTTGTGTGAGTGCATTCAGATTTGTGCGTCCATGCGTGTATATGTGTATGTGTTATAAAATAAATATATAAAAAAATGCAGACTCACACGTGCGACAACCCTTGTGTTTTCGTAATAAATAAATGTATACTTAAAATCAACTGAAATTATGTCATGATCTTTGTCAATTTAATGAGGATCCATGACATTAACTTTGAGACAAGGCCTAAAGTCCTAGATGGTGATGTACTCAGTTACAACTACACAGGCATAACTTTTTCTCCTTATGCAAATTATTGAAAGTAGGTAAGAAAAAATTGCATGTTGGAGCGTTTACTGTAAGACCTGAGAAATTTAAATAATTAATTAAATAATTATTTAATAAATGCGGATAGTAGGAACCTTTAAGGCATTTAATGTGGAGTGCTATGATGTGGAAAATTATTAACTCAAATGGTTGAGAGTACTTAGTTATGTGAAAGGACTTGGGTTTGAGTCCTATGTATGCCAATTATATGTTATTTTAATTTGTGCATTATTTTAATGATATGTGTGGATGTGGTTAGTGATAATGTAATCCTAAAATCTTAGGAATTATCATGAAACATGATTGGTTGAAGTGGTTGTGCAATTGACTTTGTAATTGAGTGGTTGTGTGTTCAAACCTTACTAAGGATGAAATTAATTTCTTTATTTTTGCTAATAGGATTGTAGCCTGAATGTGAAAGGGTAGGAAACCCTAACGACAATGGGTAGCCAAATAAAAAGGGTAAACTGAGCAAAATTGTGAGAGCATTGAGGGGACCCAATTTGGGGGCAAAAAGAACTATTATCCTTCATTTTTTTAAGCAAAGAAAACCAGATTAGGGGAGCTCTTTTACATATATTTACATGATTATTGAAAATTTTCGTGTATTCTGTAATACGCATGATTAAATGTACCTTTGCCATGAAACTTTCGTGCTAACATGCTGTGAAATTAGGGGATTGATTGTTTTGATCTTGTATGAGTAAACCCTTATGAGATTGTATGCAAATAATGGGGTTTTCTGGTCTGTATGTGGATTTTTGGTTTAACTCTAAAATTGGTAGTCCTTTGGGGTCCAAATTACGTTCATAATTGTTTTGCTCTGTGAGGGATTGTTTGGTATGTTGCATATGTGAATTTGGGCTTTTGTTTTGGTGTTTGTGTGCGTGAACAGAGAAGGCTTCTGCTATTTTAGCTCAAGCGAGCAAGGCTCGCCTAGGCGAAATTAGCAGAACTCAAAGTCTAATTTTGTTCGAGCATCTTGCTCAAGCGAGAAGTCGAGGGGTGCGAGGTTTTGATTGAGTGTCTAGCTCAGGCAAGGAGCCTATGGTTTGGGCGACTGAGCATCTCGCTCAGGCGAGAGGTACTCATCTAAGCGAGAAATCATGACAGGATAAGTATGTTGCTGCTTGACTCGTCGCCTAGGCGAGGAACTTTATGTTTGAGCGAGGGATGATTTCGCCTAGGTGAGAAGGACTTGCCCAAGTGAGACCTCGCGTTAAGTCGCTGTAGCACTCTCACTCAGGCGAGGAAGTTTAGCTTGAGCGAGATAAGCCTGATCGCTCAAGCTAAGGCTTCTAGCCCAAGCGAGTTTAGTGCAGTTTGTGTGTGTAGTACGCATTGATGTGGACGTGGATCAGGAGATGCTATGCCATGAGCGGGTAGGTTCATGGATGATGGTTAACATGTGATGGTATGAGCGGGGAGGTTCATACCCATTTACTCTCATTTGAGGATACGAGCGAGGTAAGTTCGTATGTTCCGTGCTCACATTTGAGAGATGTTGCGTACGGGGAGGTACGTGACTGGTGGATCACATGTGTTGGACTACGGGTGGGCAGGTCCGTAGAGTAGGACTACGAGCGGGGAGGTTCGTAGAAGCAGGACCACGAACGAGCAGGTTTGTGTGAGCATCATGAATCCTGAGTCCATGGCTAACTATATTGTGTGTTGTGAAGGTGGAAAATCCTTGGGGTTTAAGGTCTTAGTCAGGAACTCTTAAATAAAGTATGTATAACCAAGATATAAGAGAAGGGAGAAAAGAAAAAAGATAAGAAAAGGAGAGAAGAGAAAAGTTGTGTTTTGGAAGAGGATTTAAGCACCTATTTATAGGTGATGAATGGGTTTAAAATATCGTAGCTTGAAGTTTGGTGATGAAAGAAAATATCCCATCATTTGCGGTAGTGGGATGAACTTATGGAGAAAAGTTTGCTGCAACGACATGCACTAGACCGAAAAACAAGGAAAGCTTGCGAACGTTGTTGCAACAACTACAACGTTAATTTTTGCAATACACATATATATTTATAACAAGATTTACATCATCAATGTATGTTCACATTTTTTAAATATTATTATTACAACATAATTGATTAATATTTGTAGATATATGGTGTAGGTGTGGGTGTATGTGTGTGCATGCATGTGTGGGTGGATCTGTGTGTGAGTGGTGTGAATGTGTGCATGCGTGTTTAGGTGTATGCATTATAATACAAATATATAAAAATTAGGATGATAGCCAATATAATTTTTCTTTAACTAGGAACAATGTTAAGGCAATAATTTTGGTATGACACATTTTCCACCTATATCTTATTTTCCACTTGCATCTCAAGTTGTGAATTTTAACATTTTTTATTGATAAAATATTTGTTAAGACATATTTTGTGCCTGGGTAAGGCATCCACGATAACCATAGGATAAATGATGAAGAATTCTAGAGTGAGTAAAAAAGCACAAGCTGAGGTTCGAGAGGTATTCAACATGAAATATCAGGTTGATGAAAGTTGCATCAGTGAACTCAATTTCAAATGTTTTGAAAGAGACCAAGAGGTTACACCCTTCATTTCCTCGTTTTCTTCCAAGGGAATGTGGTCAAGCATGTGAGATACATGGTTATCAAGTACTTGCCAATAGCAAGGTTATAATGAATGCATAGTCAATTGGAAGAGATCCAAATTATTGTAATGAACTAGGGAGATTTTATCCTGACAGATTCATTGACATCAATATTGCTATAAAGAGAATAATTTTGAGTACATTCCTTTTGGAGTTGGAAGAAGAATATGCCCTGAAAGCACATTTGCATCTAGAGTTGTGGAAATGGCCCTTGCAATGTTGTTGTGTTACTTTGTTTGAGAGCTTCCAAGGAAAGTATGGACTAAATGTATCATAGATTTAGATCATGAATGTATGTCCACATTTTTTAAATATTTGTATTATCACATAACTTATTAATATTTTTAAATATATGGTGCGGGTGTCGGTGAATGTGTGTGCATGCATGTGTGGGTGGATATTTGTGTGAGTGCGTGCGTGTTTAGGTGTATGTATTATAATACAAATATTTAAAAAATTAGGATGGTAGTCAATAGAATTTTTCTTTAATTGGGAACAATGTTAAGCTAGTAGTTTTTGTATGACACATTTCCCATCTATATCTTATTTTCCACTTGCATATCAAGTTATGAATTTTAACATTTTTTATTGATAAACTATTTGTGAGGACATTTTTATGCCTAGGTAAGACATCCACAATAACCATAGGATAAACGATGAAGAATTCTAGAGTGACTGAAAAAGCACAAGCTGAGGTTAGAGAGGTATTCAACATGAAATATCAGGTTCATGAAACATGCATCAATGAACTTAAATATTTGAAACTAGTTGTGAAAGAGACCTAGAGGTTACACGCTCCATTTCCTCTTTTACTTCCAAGGGAATGTGGTCAAGCATGTGAGATACATGGTTATCACATACCTACCAATAGCAAGGTCGTAATCAATGCTTGGTCAATTGGAAGAGATCCAAATTATTGGATTGAACCATGGTGGTTTTATCTTGAGAGATTCATTGACATCAATATTGACTACAAAGGGAATAATTTTGAGTACATCCCTTTTGGAGCCGGAAGAAGAATTTGTCCTGAAAGCACATTTGCATCCAGAGTTGTGGAACTGGCCCTTGCAATGTTGGTGTGTCACTTTCATTGGAATCATAGATTTATGTCATCAATGTATGTCTATATTTTTTAAATATTTGTATTATAATATAACTTATTAATATTTGTAAATATTTAGTGTAGGTGTTGGTGTATGTGTGTGCATGCATGTGTGAGTGGATATAAGTGTGAGTGCGTGTGAATGTGTGTGTGCGTGTATATGTGTATGTGTTATAATACAAATATTTAAAAAATTAGAATGGTAGCCAGTAGAATTTTTCTTAACATTAAGGCGGTAATTTTGGTTGACACATTTTTCATCTATATCTTATTTTTCACTTGCATTTCAAGTTGTGAATTTTAACATTTTTTATTAATAAACTATTTGTAAGGACATTTTTTGTGTTGGGGTAAGACATCCACATTAACCATAAGATAAATGATGAATAATTATAGAATGAGTAAAAAAAGCACAAGCTCAGGTTAGAGAGGTATTCAACATGAAAGAACATGTTGATGAAAGTTGCAACAATGAACTAAAATTATCATAGATTTACATAATTAATGTGTCTTTATTTTTTAAATATTTGTATTATTGTCAAACATGTGGTCAAATCTCTTAATTTTGTTTGTACTAAAGTCTCAGTCTCCCAACATGTTGTGCATGTGACGTAATGTTCTATGAAAAGCTTGTTGACTAATTGTTTATATATTTTCGTTCTCCTATAAAAACTTTGGATTCTCCTACATTTGGTTGTTCAGTATTAGATGTTTTGTATGTGGAAGTGACTGCTACTTTAAATTTCAAAACAAGTTCAATGACGACCTAGTTAATGCTTATTTTATTTAATTCTAATATTTACATGGTTAAAATACTTTTTTGGTCCCAATTTTCGTCAAGTTTTTTCAAATAAGTCCTAATTTTGGTTTTGTGTTTAAATAGGTCCCAATTTTCGTCAATTTTATTCAATTGGGTCCTTTTTTGCTAACACCGTTTAAATCATTGACGATCATGAACAGTGATTGCCACGTGTCACTTCGGTTTTTTTGAATTTTTTTAATTTTTTTAATTTTTTTAAATGTACACGTGTCAACCCTGGAGTGTGCCACGTGTCACTTCGTGGTTTTTTTGAATTTTTTTTGAATTTTTTTTAAATTTTTTAAATTTTTTTTAAATGTCCACATGTCAGCCTAGTAGCGTGCCACGTGTCAAAGTCAATGTTCTAAATTCAATTTGGTCCCTATATTTGTTATTTTTGTTCAATTAGGTCCCAATTTTTGTTAACATTAACCAATTTGGTCCCTCTCCAAATTAAAACCAAATTTAATTTTTATATTAAAATTCATATTTTTTATTAAATATTTTTATATAATATATTAAAATTCACATCATTATAACTTTGATATAAAAATTAAATTTGGTCACTGTAACGTCCCATTTAATCAATAACATAATTAAAGGAAGTGTAACACAAGATAATAGAACAACGCAGTCCTGGAGTTTTAAACTTAACTCCTTACAACCCAAGGCACATCACGATGCCCAAAAAAGAAACATGTTATACAGTTTAATGGAATCATATAGAAATCTAAAAGACGGACAAATACATGGGCCATAGCCCTAAAGAAAAGCCCAAGAAGAACATGAAGTCCAGCCCAAGTAGACTATGCAGCGGAATCATCTCTCCCCTGTTGACCACGAGTACCTCTCACATCTGCTCACATCAATAAATTGATGATCATCGCAAAGGTAGAAGAACAACATACAAACAATCAAACAAGCAAAGGGTAAGTTAGAGCCAAAAAGATTTCATCATGCAATCAGATATACTTCCACAGTCCAATATACACACATCATCCAAGCATGCTATGACCTTCCAAATCAATACACTAAGACTCGACTCGACTCATCCGGATACATATAATCTAGTCGGATTCAGCGGATGCTTGCACTTGTGGTGGATATCTCTGCTCACCCCCGAGCTAAGTGTTACAAGTGGTACAATGTCTCAATCCCCCACACACAAGGTTAGCCCTTAATGAGTTTCAGGCCTCTTGCTACTCTCACCACAAGAGTCAATCCGCTCTAAGTGAGACTAACTGACTCCTTAGAGTGTCAGGATGCAACCTTACCTTGAATCCTTACCAAATTATATAGATGGGGCACCACCATGAACTCCCACTAAGCGGGGTCATGGAATTACGTCCCGACCACTGAAGCACCACCATGAGGTCTCCCCTAGAGGCTCATGGAATTACGCACTGACACAGACCAATCATACTCAATCAATCAAGTATTATTTAACATGCACATAACTATCATGCCAACATTTATAACCAAATCCACATTCATATTCCATGTTGAATCCATTCCAACTCATCCTTCCCAATCCATGAATATAGAATTTCACATCATACCAATACCATGCCATTTTGATACCAACCATTTCATTGAAATCGCATGCCAAGATTTATCCAAGTTCATCATTCACAATCCATGAATCACATCACTCATGCAAACTTATTCATCTCATACTTTATAAATGCATACCAAGACATACATATATCACAAAATAGTATTCATCCCAAATAAATGAGTGCCAACATTTAAGTACATGCAATTCCATACAATCAAGCACAACCCACAACCATAATTCTTACACCAAAATTCCTAAAAAAATTTATTATCACAAAACTAAAAATCATTATAGTAATGCGTGACACATTTCTCAAGCTACAGACATCTAATCGACGATCCAACCGGTCAAACCATAAAATAGCATGTTATGAATCAAATGTCAACATTTGAGCTCAATCCAACGGTTAATGAGTCGGGAAAGTCAATTTTACTAAAACTGCACATATCAGAAAAATGACACAATCGCCCAGCGATTGCGTGACGCATCAAAATACGATAAATAACGTCAAATATCACATTTTTATGAATATTTGAACCCTAACTCAGAAATATACCAAAACTAATGTTTTCCCAAATCTTTTTTCATATTTCACAAAACATTAATCGCATAAAATATAAATAACATGAAACCCTAACTTCCCTTACCTAAAAAGGGGTTAGCATAGGACTTCGACACCCAAACCGTGATGAACAGTAGCTCAAGCAATAGCTTCGAGGGCTGGAAAACAGTGGAACGAGCTTAAAACAAGTTTATTAAGACAACCCTAGTTGGAACTACGAAGAAGGACCAGAATGGAGCAAGAACATGAGTTGGAAGCTGACTTACGAAGAGTAGAGAACTGGTCTGAGTTCAGGGCTCTCCTTTCTCATATGTAAATGGCTTCATATAAAAGCCAAAATTCCACTCATTTGTAGACACTCTTGAAATTTTATGCAATAGATGCAACTTGAATTGAGAGCACTCCTCCCTCTATTGCCTTTGAGAGTCACCACTTTCTAGAGATTTCGTCTCTCTACCTCTAGCCACCTTCCTTAGGCTAGCATAGATTAGGAAATCCTATCGCCTCTTTCACCTTCCTTTGCTTGCAAGTGCCTTCCAACTTGCCTCCATTCCTTCATCCATTTTCGCTGCCCATGGAGCTCTTAATACACCTTTGGAGCTCCACCATAATGGTATCAGAGCCTCCATTCTAGAAACCATGGCTGAACCCTAGCAGAGCTTCACAGCTGCTCAAAGAGGAAGTAAGAGAGAACTATTTTTCTGAAATGATACGAATGAGTGGGTTAGGACAAGTCTTGGGTCATTTAGCTCCTTATGGGCCAACCCTTAGGCCCATTAGACCTTGGGGCAGCCCTTAAAGATTGGGAGTGAAATAAGAGGGCTTTACAGTCACATCTTTGATAGGGACCAAATTGGTTAATGTTAACAAAAATTGGGACCTAATTGAACAAAAATAACAAATATAGGGATCAAATTGAATATAGAACATTGACTTTGACACGTGGCACACTACTGGGTTGACACGTGGACATTGAAAAAAAATTCAAAAAAGTTCAAAAGAATAAAAAAATAAAAAAATAAAAAATTCAAAAAAACCATGAAGTGACACGTGACACACTCTTGGGTTGACATGTGTACATTTTAAAAAATATTAAACATTTTTTAAAAAATTTTAAAAAATTTAAAAATAAATAAAAATAAAAAATAAAAAAATTCAAAAAAACCACAAAGTGACACGTGACAGTCACGGTTCATGGTCGTTAATGATTTAAACGGTGTTAGCAAAAAAAGGACCCAATTGAACAAAATTGATGAAAATTGGGACCTATTTGAACATAAAACAAAAATTAGGACTTATTTGAAAAAACTTGACGAAAATTGGGACCAAAAAAGTATTTTAACCTATTTACATTTATTTAATTTAGTATGGTTACTAACGTTAATTTAATTTATTTTAATATTTATTGAAATTATTGTTGATGTAACTAACTTAAATAAGAATTTTTTGAGGATATCTTGTAGTGTGAAGCCTTTTTTTCTTTTTTATTAGATGTTACTAAATTATGAATTAATTAGGATATAATTTAATTTGTCACATATTCTCTACTTTTAAAAGTTTAACGAAATTTATTTATTTTTAATTAATTAATACCTAAAAAATCTTATAAGTATGGTATATATAAAAAAACAATAAAATAAGTTGAATATTTTTTTTTTCAATATTCTAAGAAAATTTACGCTAATTAAACTTATAAAATAAAATTTAGTTAGAAAATATTGAAAATATTGACTAATTTAAAGTAACATTTTCAAATCCAAACCAGTCTTGCTAGAGTCCACCTCATTAACATTTTATTTTTAAAGAAATATTAGTAGTAGTGTGGACTAAACCCTAACTAAAGTTTATTTTTTAAAAGTAATTGTTATTTGTGTGAGCTAAACTCTCACTAACATTTTATTTTTGAAAAATAATTATTGATTGTGCGGGTTAATCCCTCACTAACTTTTTATTTTTAAAAATTGTTATAACATGCATAGGCTAAATCATCACTACATATTTACTTTTTAACATTAATGTTATTTACAACATCTGGTTGGTCCTCACCTTGTATTTACATTAGTAATTTATGGTATTTACATTAGTAATTTATATTACATTAGTGTTAGTTTAGCCATTGTATATATTTTATTTTTCGAAAAAACATTGTTACTAGCATGGGTTAGACCCTCGCTATCTATTTAATATTTAATTTTTGGTTTAATTATGTCTTTGGTTCCATTTTGGAGTCACAATCTCAAAATGGTACCTAAATTTTTAGAAGTCTTAAATTGGTCCCCTTTTTTGTTAAAACGTCTCACGTTTGCCCTTTCTGTTAAGTCAAGGTTGACACCGTTAGAGGAAGTGCCACGTGTCAGTTTCTCGATTTTTTGAATTTTTTTATTATTTTTTATTTAATTTTTTTTTGAATTTTTTTAAAAAATCAAAAAATTGCCACGTGTCAAGCTATCATCGTGCCCCGTGGCAGTGATAGTGACACGTGTTAGTATTACGCCAGGTGTCATTTTCTTAGTCTCAATTTGGTCAATTTATTTTAATTTGTTTCAATTTAGTTCCAATTTTTGTAAAAGTTAGCAATTTTGTCCCTCTCCAAATTGAAATCAAATTTAATTTCTATATAAATGTACACAAATATTTCCATCAAAATTGATATTTCAAGTAAATATTTTTAACCAAATTAAGTTCATTTAATTAATATTTTACATTGAACATTATTTAAAATGGTTTAAAAGTTGTCAATAGAAAATAATGTTAATAGAAAAAAAATTCATAAATTAACTAGTTCATGTAACAATAAAACACATAAATTTAAAATTTGAAAACAATTTTAAGTAAAGTTGAATGTGAAACATAATTTTAAATAAACTTAGCTATATTAAAAATATATAATAAAAATATCAATTTGAATAAAAATATCAAATTTAATAAAAATATTTGTATAACATTTATA
>Ga0214544_1007705_pt1 | contig 18628 bp, 9 predicted proteins | sample CNSS3metaG_FD_160074 | JGI IMG/M metagenome (GOLD analysis project Ga0214544, IMG submission 160074) | Root nodule microbial communities from cowpea collected in UCLA plant growth center, Los Angeles, California, USA - CNSS3 | ecosystem: Host-associated > Plants > Roots > Nodule | place: USA... | reverse complement strand
TTTTTTTTTTTTTTTGTTTTTTTTTTTTTTTGTTTTGTTTTTTTGTTTTTTTTTTTTTTTTATTTTTGTTTTTTTTTTTTTGTATATATCTTAATAAGGAACTGGATTTTTTTTTATAAAATTATTAATTAGATTAGGGTTTAGTCTTTTGGTAAATAATAGATTAATTAGAACATTTTTTGTGGATAATAGATTAATTGGAACATAATTCAAAGTTGGAATTTCTGTATAAAAATAATTCAAGTTTAGGGAAAAAAATACTTATTATCGAATTAAGAAGAACGATAATTTTTTTATTGATTAATCCTAAAATAAATTTTGAAGATTTGTGAAAAAGTTTTGATTTGAGAAGGAGAAAAATACTTGAGACTTCAAAATACAAGTCTACTATGGAGTTATTTTCTTGACAATCAAAATCAAGTTTTATCATTTGTTTTATATTGATGAAGCTATTGAACAATTAAAAGGTTTTTTTTAAATTTTTTTTTTTTTTTGATTTGAAAATGCATTTTTGCCATTGAAATTACTTTTGAAATGAATATAGAACCTAAATTTCATGAAAAACATATTAGACGCAGAAAAAATAATTTGATGAAAATGTTGAGAATGTCATTGTAAATTTTTTTCAAGAATTATTTAGAATTGATTGTTTTTTGTATAGTGTTGATAAAGAAATTATCACAATTCAAAGTGGATTTGAACAATTTAAAATATATGAAGATATTTTTTATTTTTTATTTCATGTTAAAAAATTAAAGTTACTGGATTGGACATTTTTGAAAAATAAAATGCTTAAGCCTTGAAAAATCTTTAAAACATGATAACATTTTTTGGATATTGATGGATTCGATTTATTTCCATAATTAAATATCTTAAAGAAAATTGTTGGTTTGAAAAATACTAAATCAATTGACATTCTTAATTATATAAAAATAATAGCTTATTTTTGAAATGCATATATACCTAATGTTAATGAATTAGTCTTATTATTACCTATTGAAAAAGAAATATATAATTCATTAATTATGAAAATTTAATAAATAATTTTGCATAAAAAAACTAAAAACAAATAAATAAAATACCTTATTTTTTAAGTTCACTTTATGTTTTCAAACTCTTGAGATGTCCATGTTTATAGTTAGTGTTTTACATTTTTTTAATTATTAAGTGAGTTTTATGATTTATATATTTTTGTTTTTATATTTAGATTTTTTATTTATTTTAGTTCTTATATTTGTTTTTATTTTATTGATTCTAAATGTTTGTTAAATAGAGTGAATGTGTTCCTTTCATTAAATTGACATTAGACAAAAATGAAAATCTTGATTTTTTATGAAAATAAAGTCAAAAAATTATTGATCCGAAATTTTTTCCTTTTCAAATGTAAATTTAAATAAAATACAAACTTAAACGAATACAAACTTAAGCGAATGTTTACCATAAATATATTAATAATATGTTATTTATAAGTTTTATTCACATCATATACATGTCATATACACCTTAAGAATTATGTAACACCTCTCTATTTCATTGTTTAGGTAATAAATACTAAAATATTCTATAAAAACAAATTTTATTTGATAAAATATATTTGTAATATTTCATGTCTTTATTAATAAAGATGTTATTTTATTGTTATAATACAGTAACATGATTTTTTAATAAAAAAAAATCATCCATTTTTTCAACACACTATAAACATGATTAATATCATGAGTGTTTCACCTTCATAACATTGAAAAGTTCAAATACATTTGATCGAGGAGGGTTAACTTAGAAAGTAATACACTAAAAGAAAGATTTAAAAATTAATATTAGAGTAACATTTACTTAAAGAAAAAAAAAAGAGATGAAAAAAAAGTAAGCTTTTAAAACATTCAAATTTTTAGTTTAAATAAGTCTAATGTAGTTTTTCATTTAATAGTATCATTCAAGTTTTTTTTTAATATGAAAAAATTGTAAGGATTTATAAATAAAACTCTATGAATAAAATTACAGAAGTAATCTTTACAAATAAACTTTATTATTAAAAGTTTGAATTATAAATTTTATTATTTTATTATTAAAATTTTGAATTATGAATTAAAAAAATTGAGTTTTATTTTATAGACTTAATTAATAATTTAGTTATTATATTTAGGCTTTTGATTTGTTTTAGTTCTTATACTATTTTTATTCAATTAAGTATCTATTTTTAAGAAATACTCGATTAAATTCTTCTTTTTTAAAATGAAAGAGTCAAGTTACCTCTTTTGTTAAATTGTCATTAACGTAATTTAAAAGTATAACGTGTCAAAATCTGGATTTGTCACATGTGAAAATCATAGAGATTTTATAATGTAGAAAATGATCCAGATTTTGACATATGATATACTTAAACTTTGACATGTAACACCAATTTAACAAAATGGATCGCAATTTAACAAAATGGATCGCATTGAGTTTTTATTTTTTTACATAAACAGGGACCGAATTAAAAATAAACATAAAATCAAAAAACCTAAATATAGAAAACAAAATATTAATTAAGCCTATTTTATTAAAGCTACCATTTATTTAGAAATGTGTTTTATTAATCTTTCTTTATATTCTCTCAGTTTTTTAGCTCTTTATTAATCTTTTTTAATATTAGTCACTATCATAGGAGTCTTAACTCATAGCACAACAATTTGTCCTATCAAAAGTTCAATCAAAGTAAGTTCACTTATATTGCAAAGGCACTTCAACATTCAAATTAAGTATATATATGTACGATAATAATGGTAGAATGAATACATAAAAGTTACATTGTAAACACTATTATTTATGGTATCTTCGTGGGCTTTTACCTGGATTGGCCTTAATTACTCGGACTATGACCTTTCTTAAATAATTTAAGGTTTCGTTAATCCATCTTATTCTTTTAATTTTCTTTTCAAGTTATATTAACATTTCTTTTAGAATCTAATATCATCAAGAATTGCATTCCTACTGGACCAAAATGTTTGTGCCGATAGAATATCATCCCGAGTTGACGACATCATTTCGATTTCACATAAAAAAATATATATATATATATATATATATATATATATATATATATATATTTATATATTGTTTAAAATATTTGTATAATATAATTATTAAATAGAGTCGTTAAAAAATTATCTTCTCAATAAAAATAAAATGGTATGACAACCATAATCAATATTTTTTTAATTGTAACGTGTTCTCTCATCTAATCTATGAAAACTTATCACAAAACAATTGTTCATAATTATTAAAAATGTGTCACAGACTAGAAAAACGGCTTTAACATACGTTTGTTATAATAATTAATGCTAGCATTTACTATTATTTTTATTATGAGTTATTAAACTTTAATTTAAATGAAACTTTTTCATTCAAAACTTTAACTGAAAAGGACTGAAGCCTTGGGTAAAATTTAATATTTTAATTTCTAACTTTAGCAACAAAAAAAAGTTAGAATAGTTTAAATGGTTTAATTTACAAAGGTTTTAAAGTAAAAAATAGAATTTCGAATATTTAGGTAAATAATAACTCATAGAAGAGCTTAATTATAAAAGAAATGGGTAAAAACTCAATAAAGAGTTAAAATTACACGTTATAATCTCAAAAACAAAAAGTATTAAACCTATCCAAACAATATCACATTGTTGAACCAATGTGGCGGCATTTATAATTTACTTGAAATGATATGAAAAGGTTAATTAATTGGCTATGGTTGCTTGGTCATTATCAGTGTCCGATATCACATTTCACTGTCTATTCTTAATTTGCAATATTCCTTCAGATACCGGGAACAACCTAAGAGTAGTTGGTTAGCAAAGATAATTTCAGAATTTATAGTCTAAAAAATATATATATATATATATATATATATATATATATATATATATATATATATATAATATACACGTATGTATGTAAAAATATAAAGCTCACTTCTGATCTAGTTTAATTAAAAAGTCCAAGTTCAACCCACTTGTTATTTTTAGAAAACTTTTCAATTTCCCACTTTATTTTCTTCTTTCAACTTCTCGACTTTTTCCAACTACTGTTTCTCCTTTTTTAACTGAGTTGCTACCACTCCTTTAGATAGAGGCTGGGATTGAGATCATTGTAGAGTTCTCCAGAGACCAAACTGAAACATTTCCTTCCATCCACGTAAGTTGAACTCCAAACATTTGTTTCCTTTACCTCTTCAGTTTTGAAGTTTTAGTTTGATTCGATTTTTGGTCACGAACCTCACTGTCTTCTGCTTCTATTCTTGCTTGTCAACTCCTTAAGTTGCAGTCGTGCTGTTTACTCTTCCGTTGGGGCTCAATTTTGCTAGGTTAGCATCTGTTAAGGTAAGGGGAGCTAAGCTAGGGTTCTTAAAGATTTCGAAATGCTTTACTTGCTTTAGCTCAAAATTGTGTTTTAAAATTTTGATTGATGTCTGTGATTATATGAAAATGAATTGTGTATGGTTTGGACTGAATTTTGGATTTGCGTGAGAGAGACTTGTTGTTCTCGCCCAAGCGAGCAACCTTCGCCTGTGCGAGAATAGCATAAAACTCACCCTTGCCTCTATTCGAGTTGTCGCTCAGACGAGGAGCTTCAGTTTTGAGCGAAGAACAATCTCGCTTAAGTGAGAACTCGTAGAACCTCACAGTGCCCATTGTTCGAGCTCTCAGCCAAACGAGAATGCCAAACTTAAGTGAGAGAACTTTTGGCGCTTAAGCGAAAGCTTCTAGCTTAAGTGAGATTGGTGCATGGAAGTGTTTATTTACTTGATTTCTTCTATGATTGGTTGTTTTACTCTTCAAAAGTATAATGTATATGATGAGCATGTATGAGGTGGTGTATTAGGACTGTATTTAATATGATTAGCATGAGATGAAAATGTTTTGAGATCACGTGTGGACTTGGTGTGAAAATTTTATGGAGAAATCTGTTTGATGATAAAGTAGAGTGACTTAAGGACTAGTAAGGCTGCATCCTGACACTTTAATTAATCAGTCAGACTCACATAGAGTAAACTTGTTAAAGTGGTGAGTAGCAAAAGGTCCTAGTCTCTAGTAGGATAATGGCTTAGATGATCATGGACTAACCTTGTGCTTGTGTGTGGTAGGGAGAAACTCATTGGTAATGGTTCTGCAGAATAATAGATGTCATTACAAGTGCAAGCAACTAGTGAATCCGATTTTATTACACATATCCAGATAATTGAGTTAGTGGGTCTATCATGGTTTGCTATCACATGTTGCTTATGCTAAATAACTTGTTTGTTTATTATTTGTTAATTTTTGTTCTCTAGCTTACCCTTCTCCTGTTTGTGCTTTGTTTTCTTGTGGTTTTTCCTCTCTGCAATGGTCATCGATGTTGGTGTGAGCATATGTGGAGACCCCCTTAATGATCATCAAGACGGCAGAAATGTTAATGTGTGATTTAGGCGTATTTATTATTGCTCTTTCGAGCATCTTTTAAAAATGTTGTCTTATGCAATTCCTTGCTTTATTAAGCAACTTTTTGCACATCTGTTTTAAACATATTTATGATATTGTTCTATGTCCATGATACTTCTATTTAAGTATATTTTGGAATGAATGTAATGATTAAATTCTGATATACTTTTTGCTTTGCTATGTTTTATTATAATATGGGATGTTTTATTGATTAGAGTTATTATATTAAATGGTAAGAAATATTTAAGAAAGTAACACAATTTTTTAATAAAGTAGTAGATAAATTTTATTGTGGTTATTATATTAATAAATTTATATAAAACGTGTTTATATAAAATTTTATTGAAATAAAAGAAAATTGAGAAAATAATTAAATTAAATTATTCATATTTATAGTTTAGTTTTTTAGTGAGTATAATTGTGTATATGTGTGATATGGGTGATATGAGGATGAAGTAAAGTAATTTATCTTAAACTTGGTGTAAGGAAATGTTCGGAGAGAAAATCCTTTTTTTTTTTTGAATGTCTTAGTGTACTTATATAGAGTATAATGAGTTATGTGGTGAAAGCATCACGATGTGCTAATCTAGGGGCTTTCCCATGGTCTAAGATAATGGAAGGACTAACCTTGTGTGTGGTAAGGTGAAACTCATTGATAATGGCTCTGCAGAGCAGTAGAGATCCTATAAGTGCACAACTTGACAAAATTTGATATCAATGCATGTATTCAGATAAATTGAGTTTAGAAGAGTCTTTAATTGTGGTGATGTCTTCACAACTATTTGAATTACATTGTAAGTCGTACAACATGTTTAATTGATATCTGGTGTTTCTTTTTTGCAAATTAACTTACCATTGTGAGTTTGTTGGTGTGGTGGTGCATTGTTTTCTTATTTTTGAAATGATAATCTTATCGGTGTTAACATATGAAGAAAGTTATTATTTTTATATATTAAATTCTTTGTTATACCTAATAATTTCAATTTAAATTATACAACTATTTTCTTAAAATAGTATAATATAAAAAAAGTTTTTTAATTATTTTTTTTTAATTTAAAATGTTGATGGATGAAGTCATCCTACCCCCTCTGCTCATTATTCACCAAATTAACGAATCTAATAAATTGAGTTTTAATAAATTAAAAAGCTGAAAATAGTATCATGTTTCACCCAATTGTCCCGAATTAGCATGTTTGTCCCTAAAGATAAACTCACTATAGTAACTATCCTACATTGGAAACATAAGTATAAGGGACATAGGTAATAGTTTATGAACAAATAATTAAGAAGTGTCAAGGCTCGTACTCAGGTAGAATTCCATAAGATCAAGAAAGATAGATTTTAGAATAATTTATATCTAATAATTTAACAAAAGAGTTATTTAAATACAAACACTAATTTAACGACTCTTATATTAATTACATGATGAAAAGTGAGAGAGTAGAATGGAGAAAAACCTAGTTAGAATAATAAATAAATAAAATATAACGTTTTTAGTCAACAGATAGATTAATTAATTAATTTTACATATACTAGCATAAACAAAAAAACAGAAGACGTATATAATTATAATATAGTTATAGATAAAATAAATTTGAGTTATTGAAATAAAAAATATTATAAGTAATATTGTGTAAATAATATTACAAGTAATTATTTGAATTAAAAAAAATAGTTACTAAAAGATAAAACTGAAAAATTATTTTTTATTACTAATAATTATTTAAATTTAAAAAGTAATAATTAAGAGAATAAAATTAAAAATACAAAAGAAAATATAAAAAAGTGTATCATTTTTATATATACTAGCGGAAACACATTTATTGTCACACTTGTGTATATGCATGTTTAAAGTTTTAATAAAAAAAATGGAAATAATAGTAAAAAGGTATCTAAATATTTGATTAGAAACTACAAATATGATGAAGGAAAAAAAAATGAAACCCATAACAGTTTCTTCTTTTAAAAATTTAATATGCTAATTACTATTAAAAGGTTAGTTAATATAAAAAGTCAAATTAAAATTATGAATATTGGGAAAATAAAAGGAAATTTTTTATATATAAGTATAGATTAAAAAAAAATGGAAGTGATAGTAAAAAGTATATGAATATTAGACTAAAAGTTACAAATATGACGAAAAAAAAAAGAAAAAGAAAAACTCATGATAATTTCTTTTTAAATTCAATATGACAGTTACTATTAAAAAAATACTTTAATATAAAATGTAGAATTTCAATTAAGAGACCTGTAAAAAGAAAGAATTATCTTTATCTTTATATATATATAAATATAATTTATGGTCTTAAATAAATATATGTAATGCAATTTGATTAAATTTATATATTTAAATAATTTTAAATATATATATTTAAATAATATATAGATTTTAAATAAATTTTATCTTATCTTAATATACTTATATATATATATATATATATATATATATATATATATATATATATATATATATATATATATATATATATATCCAGTGACTCATTCTTATATTATCAAAATTAACATTTTATTTATATATTATTTATTTTTAATTTTGAAAGTTTTGTATATTGAAATACACTAAAAGGTTTTGCATTTGTTATATAAGATCCTATTCACGCAAATGTTAATAAATAGATTATCCCATATGATAAATAAATTTCTTTTTTACTTGCAAGACAATTTTTTTTTACACCGTAGTCCCTTCGTCAATTCTTTTCACCTAACATTTCTTTATGTGATTTTAATATTAATCCAGTCAAGAGAATTTCGTTCTCAAAATTTTCCTTGAATAAACATTTAAAATCACTTAATGTATTATTTTCTATTGTAAATAACTACGTTTATATCAAACATATAAAAATTTAGTAATCCACATAAGATTTTGGCTGACATCCAACCCTACTTGACTTTATACATGTTAAAAGCAGATTTTGGTTAACATTTAGTTTCAACTCAGCCTTACATCCATACATTTTATTTTTAAAATAAACTACATTAATTTTATAAAAACTTGAAGTGTATTTATACTCTTTAAATCATAAAAAAAAAAATATGAAGAGTGAAAGAAAAAGGAAAACGAACGGGGTTCACTTCGTTAATTTGGAAGGGCACGTGAAAAAGGATGGGTTGGGTTGAATGGACCACACTACCCACACGTCAACACCAATATCCGGTGCCCGTGTTGCAATAATCAAATGCTGTCAGGTGAAAATGAGATCAAAAGCGGGGCCCTTTATTGAAAATAACACTTTGTAAGGATCCAATGGCAAAAAAAAAAAAATAGAATAGATAAAAGTAAAAATTAAATCATTTTTTATTTCATAGGATTTTTTTATTATTATAAAAATCACCTTTTATTATTAAACTCATTATATCACATTTCAACAAAATTTTTAATTTAACTATGTTGACGTCATCAATGCTAACATATTTTCATTAGAGGTTACAATAAAAAAAGTGACATAAATATAACGTTACCTAATGTTAATGGACAAAAGTTTGTCTCATAAAATAACATTAACAAATTTAAAAAGTGGAAGCGTCTTTTATTCGTATTACTTTCAAAATAAAATTAGAATTGATTATAAAAGAATTAAATTATTTTAATAATGTCAACATTGTTGAGTTAGGAGTTCTATTAATATGCATGATAATATCAATGTACGCAAATTCCTCATTCAACCGCTTTTAAAGTGTGCTTGAAGAAGTGAGCAATGATGCGAGAGGGAGGAAAAAGAAAGGGAACAAGGAAGAGTACACAAAAAAAGAAAAGAAAATGGAAGCATGTGTTATTATCTAAATTAGTCTCTAATTAGATAATTATAATGATTTGATTATATCTTCTAAAAATATCAGCACATAAAATTAATTTAGTATTGAAAGGGGGAGTATGCTAAATACTACAAAATTGATTTTTATGATTTTCAAAGTCTGTGTATTACTATTTTACTATTTTAGACTTAGTCTTGAACTTATCTTGTGTATAGGTGATGCATATCTAGGATTACATGTAAGTCAAGCTTGAGTTGTATAAATTAGCTGTTAATCTATTAAATATGTCAAATGCATAACTTGTTAATGGGTTGGATATTTAACTAATAGATTATCAGAGGGCACTACACTGATGTAGTGAAAATTCACCCATGATAATGGATTAGGTAAATTCCCTAATCCACTAATCTCAGCAGCAGAACTCTCTGATTTAAAAGTAAATTTGAAATCAGTTTGAAAAAAACGCATCACTAAATCAAGAAGAGATTTTTCTAAGAGATTTTTTCGAGATTGAGATTCACAAAGTTCTTGCTTTTCTTGGGAGATCATTCAATTGGACATTCAAGAAGATTGATGATGAATTCAATCTTGGAGAGTCAAGCCTAGCATTAGGATCAAGTGTGACATCTGCACATTCATTAGGTGTATTTGTTCGTTGTTCTCTTTTGACTTGTATTTTTGTTTAATGTGAGTGAAGTTCTAGGTGCAATTGTGTGGAGGCATTGCATCTAGGTGGAGTTCTTGATTTGTAGATCAAGCTCCTTAGTCTTTAGGGTCTTGAATTATATAGATGTTCTTGTAATTCTTGTAACTCTACTGATTTAGTGGAATCTTCCTAAACTCGGGTTGCTTAGGAGAAGACTAGACACAAATTCATCTTGAATCGAACCACTATAAAAATTGTTGTGTTCTTTTGCTTTTTTAGTCTTTTATGCCTTTCCTAATTGATTGAATCAGTCCATTAATACGGAATTGAAAAACTAGTTATTGGGGTTCTAAAGATTAAAAATAGTTTTCAAGATTCTCTTAAAAACAATGAAAAATCAAATAACCAATTGACCACCTCTTAGTTAAGTTATATTAGACACATCAAATTTAACATTTAGGACAACCTGCATCATTAATATTTATTTTAATCCAATCAACCATCTTTCAATAATCCATAACAATATATAAAGAGGATTCCCTCTTTTGTGTTCACATTTCAAAATATCAATTTTACCCTTTAAAATATAAGGCTTAAATACCTTTTTCGTCCTCATTTTCGTAGTGTTTGTTACGGATGGTCCTCATTTTGATAGAATGTTTAAAATGATTCTCATTTTTACCGAATGTTTAAAATGGTCCTCATTTTCGCAATTCGTGTATTATTTGGTCCTTTTCTGTGATGCCGTTTAAATCAGTAACGGAGCACTGTACATGTGACACTGTTTGTATTGCGTTGCATTGGGGTGTTGTTATGTGTACTGTACATGTGTGGTAATTTAGAAACCATGCAGAACATCACAACAATCCAAGCAAAAACAAACCCCAAAATAGAATTACGAAAACCCTAACCCACGAGGAAACACAACCCATAAAACCCTAAACCCACTTACCTCGTTGATGATGATTAACTGGAAAATTGAAATGAAGAGCGCGATTGCAATCCAACGATGAAATGACAAGTATTAGTTGCTTCATCTGCAAATACGAGCTCAAGAAAGACGAAGATGAAGAAATTGCCTCCAACAATGAAGAGCGCGACTGCAATCCAACTTAAGCCCTAATTGCAAAATTTCCCCCAAATTGAAAAGTTAACGTTATTTAGCCATCTGTACAGTACATGTAACACACCTCAATGCAACGTAATACAAACAATGTCACCTGTACAGTACTTCGTTACTGATTTAAACGGCGTCACAGAAAAGGACCAAATAAAACACGAATTGCGAAAATGATGACCATTTTAAACATTCGGTAAAGATGAGGACCATTTTAAACATTATGTCAAAATGAGGACTATCCGCAACAAACACTACGAAAATGAGGACGAAAAATGTATTTAAGCCAAAATATAATTATTTATTAAATTTTTGAAATTTGACCGTTATTTTTACAGACTTTTTTATAAAATCGTCTATCTCTGCTATTCTCTTTTTCTCTATTTATCAACAATTATATTTTCATCTTTTTTGATATATTTCACTTTATTGTTAATAAATATAATTTTATTTTATATATTAATTTAATAACGTTATATTATCATCACCTACTAATATAATATCATGTATATTTAAAACATAGGTACCAGACGCACACCAGTACTTTGTATATTACGATAGAGTGGGGTTTTATGTAATGACATGACACTGACTTTTTATATATCTTTTAAAAGGAATAAAATCAAATACCAATGTAATAAAGCATTTACTTATTTAAAGATAATTGATAAAAGTGAAGAGTAATCAATGAAGTTTTTTTTTTTTTTATTTAAAAGGAAAGAGTAATTGGTATGAAGTAAATATTAAACATCAATCTTCTCTTCGTCAATACAGATTTTATTTAGCAAAAATTGAAATGATAAAGATCTACACCAGCTATGTACTTCAGTATACCAACACTTGATATATTAATACTATGTATTAATATTTTATATTAATAACTTTGTTTGGTACGTAGTATAAGATCTCACCATATAAACTTATAAATATTTCTATTAACAGATTAATTTTTGTTTGAAAAAAATGATTTTAACGAATCTATTAGTAAATGACAATTTTTTATGATATACTGTCATCCTAAATTATTATTATTATTATTATTATTTCTCGATTAAATAAGGTGATTATCTAATATTGTTGTGAGAAATTATCAATTAATCCAAAGAAACTATCATTGAGGTAAAGAGAACAACACTATAAATGAAAACATATTATCAATTAATATATTAAAGTTGATTCTTAATTAGTCAAGATTTAAGTTCATATGTCATTTTTATATATAAAATGATAATTACTATGATAATGTAGAATATAAATATTATAGGCTTTCGGTCCAAGTCTATTAATTGATTCTTTATCAGAGTAACGTAAAAGTTAGATGCAAACATTTGAAAGTGTTGCATGTTCATTCGGAAGAGCGTGGTGTACTTCGACGGTTAGAATAAGTTGAGCTCAGAGTATTATCTATAATAATACATGAATAATATACGAAGAACATTCTTTTTTTTTCACATTTTTTATTTTTAATTAATTTAAAAATCAATTATTTTATAAATAATTTATTTTTAACCGTTATTTTATTTTTTTTTCTTAAACTATGATTTTAAAAAAATTTGTACATATCTTACTTTTTTTTTTTAATTTTACATTTAACAACTATTTTAAAATTTAATTATATATTTGTTATTAATCTCAACTTACATTTCTACACAGACTCGATAGCGCTTGTGTGTTCACTAGTATTAGATAAAGATAACTAAAAAGATACATAAATATATTATTTTAAGATTTTAAAATGAAAGTAGAGTATTGATGTTTTATTAACGGTTCGTCAGTATCAGAATTTTTTTTTCTTGGACGAACCTAACTGTAATAATAAAATCATGCCCCTATTTTAATAATATATTTCTTTAAAAAAAACTAATGATAGTATTAAAATAATATTTATTATGATGATATATAGAAAATGTTTCTTTCCTTAAAAACGCTAACTTTGATAAATAATATTGTAGTGTCATATTTCAGTTCTCTCTTTGAAAGGTTATGTGTTATCATAGCCATGTGTTTCATCAATAATGTGTCATACACTACATTGCTATGCTTTAGCCGAGTTTTGTTATTTGACTATTAGGTTATAGAGTTAGTTGCAATTATGTTTTCCTATAATGACATCTATCCACTATTATATATATATATATATATATATATATATATATATATATTATATTGTGGTCATAGTCTTAAAGGTTGATCGAATCGGTAGATTAAATGTTTCTAAAAATAAAGGGGTTGAATGTTAATTGAATGAGTAACCTTTATATATATATATATATATGAGAAGAGTCACATAATGAAAAAGAGACTATTATAATGACAACAGTTAATAGGGGGTTTTCTAGACCACATAACCAAAGGAAATCGCGGAGATAGGGAAGTGATCAACACTAGGAAGTGAGGAAAAGACAAATCACAACTTTGAATGTTTTTGACTGATCGTTCAATACCTTTTGGCTGGAACATCTTTTACATCCATCGTGAGACTTGGTGAAACTGTTCCCGACACCCAAATTTTTTCTCCAATACACAGTTTCTCAGACAATTGGATGAAACACTTATCGATTGACGCATGTTGTTGATCCACTCTCACATACAATCTCGCTATCCATGGAAGCAGTGCTTGAAGTTTTGCATAAGCTCATGCATAGGCTATACTAAACAAAAATGGTTACATTGAGTCTCATAGTTTCAACACGAGAAGCCAATGAAGAAGCAATCAAAATTCTTCAGGGGAATAGAGAAAAATAGAAAAAGCAACGAAGATATATTTTCCTTTCACCCTTATTGCAATAACATTTATGTTTTTGGTTCTTGCATTTCAATTGTAATGGCAAGGTCCTGCAATAAAAGCTACCAAAAAAAATTCTAGAAGAGGAAGCAACAAGGAGGAATGTTTTGCATTTGCAACTAAAGCCATCCTTGATATGTTATTATTATATTATAGAAATTTTATATATTGTTGTTATTTTAAAATGATATATACAATGCCTCTATTTATATCAAATTACAGATATACATGAGATTTCTTCACTATTTAAAAGTTATGCAATTCATCTCTAAAATGTATTTTGGACACTCTTGGATTTTAATACTTTAGAAAGAAAAAAAAACTATCTTTTTAAATTATAGAATATAATTATGTTTCCTTAAAATTTTGAAAAGGACTTTTTGAGAAGTGAAAATATTATTTAAAAAAATAAAGAAAAATGTGTTGTAGAGAATACATTTGAGAATATAAATAGCCATGTTCTAAGCCAAACGAGTGTTGTGCATGACCACTACTGAAACACCACTTATTGAATGGAGCATCTACTTGTTTTTCTTTTTATTATTATGTTATAATAATTCAAAGAAATTACAGAGTTTAAGGTTTTGTCGCATGAAGTAGTCATACTATATTAGTTCTTAATTTGTGTAGGATTTTGTGGTCGATGAGTTGAAATTTATAATGGATAAATGTTTATAGTGACCTTAAACTTGATTTGGTGAAGTGTGATTATTAATTTAGTATTATGACTGGTTCTATAAATGAAAACAAAAAAAGAAGAGAACAAAATTAGATGTAGAATACATGATTCAACTTGCAATTGTAAATGACAACAGGAATTTGGATAAGAAAAAGAAGAAAATGAAGCAACAAATAAAATATGTACAACTACTTAAGGCACTTGAGGACAACCTCTCAAGGTGCTCCAACATAAGAAAATGGGTGGCCTCTTAAGATACCCATAGTAACTTTTCAAAATGCCCTCTCTAAAGGAGTAATTAATCTCTTATGAACTTTCTACTAAAGGAGCAATTACTCTGCTATGAAAAATTAATCTCTATGAACTTTCTACTAAAGGAGCAATTAGTCTCCTATAAACTTTCTTCTAAAGGAACAACTAGTCTCTTACTAAAGGAACAATTAGTCTCTTGTGAACTTTCTTAGAAAGGAGGAATCAATCTCTTATGAACTTTCTTCTAAGGGAGCTACCAGTTTGTTAAAAAATAAAAGGAGCAACATGTCTCCCAAAATGCGAAAAGGAACATTAGTCTTCCAAAAAAGCAAGTGAGCAATCTCTTAATGTGTTAGATGGTGAAGTTTCAAGACGCCTAAAGAAGAAGGTGACTTATCAAAGTGCCCACAAAAATGATTTACACTATTAAACAAAAGTAAAAGGAAGTTTATGATAGTAAAGAAATAATGATACAACTTTTGTAGCCTTACGCTCTTTTAGCCTAAGGCTAACGAGGTTGTGTGATGTTAGACCCAATATTAAAATTATGTTAGTGTTCGAAAAATATCATTTTATCCTTAATTAAGTAGATTAAACGTTCATAATATAAAAGAGTTTAATATTAATTAAGTGAGTAATCTTTGAACACATAAGAAGAATCACATAATGAAAAAGAGGAAGAGAAAAAGGAAAAAATATGAAATTTTTTGAAGGAATTATTTAACAAATTATACTTTTAATTCATTTTAAGAAAATGAAGCTTGTTATAACGAGAATGAAGAGAGAAAGAGGAACATACCATTTATATTTAAAAAAAATAGACAAAATTATTAATGATATGAGAATATTACAACTCCATATATGAATTTTTTTGTTACTTATAATCCAACTAAAAAGAAGTTAAGAATGGTTAAAGCAGATCCATGCATGGTGTGGTGGGAACAGGAAGAGTAGACCAAAGCTGTGAGGCACAAAAAGAAAGGAGGTTCCACCGACAGCATATATGCCACTTCATAAACACACAACAATACAAAATTCACATAACAAATCATGTTGCTATTGCTGTATGGACAAGAGTCAGCACAAACATGTGGCATTGCACGTTTAGATCTCATCTACTTTTTTTTTTAGAGAAAGATCTCATGTACTTATTATACACCATATGCCAGTTTATGAGATATTATAATGGTATTTTTAATGTACTTTTTAGTTAATGTAATATTGATTCATGATGTTTTTAGAAACTAAAATTACTTATAATTGTGATTAGAAAAAAATTTAATTGAAACTCCATATTACATATATGTGAAACTAAAAAGGTTGAAAGAAAGAACAAAGTATCATATTGGTGTAAGGTTTTGTACTAAAAGGAAATTATAGGTTTATAGGTAGCACCAATGAGATACCAGAGAAAAAGAGATTGAGGGGTAGGTTAGGGTAGAGTAGTGTGTTGACTACATCCAATATTAAATATAAATTCTACTTTAATTTCAAGTAGAACTACATGAGTAGGGTCATGTGAACTTGTCTTCTACTTTTTAGTAAAAATCTTTTACTTTTGATAAAATATTGTATTAATCTTAAGGTTTTTTAATATGAGTTTCTAAAAAGATGTAGGAGAGGAAAAAGATGAATTTATTTATATGTTAAAATTCATATATGCGTAAGTTAATTTATATGGATGCTTTACTTTTTTATATTGTAAATAAACTTATTTTAACTTAAGTAAAACAAAGTTCATTTTTCACATTTTACAACTTCTTTTTTATCATTACAATGAATTGTTAAAAACGAGAGTTTAATACGTATAATTGGTCATCACAATTTCCTTTTACATTATCAACCAATTTTAAAATCAATTCTGTTCTTGCTTTTAAGATTACTATCACCGTCAATAAATTTACTGTATATTATCATTTATAGATATATAATGGTATAAAAAGTATTAGCCAAACAAAAATTACTTTTACTCCTTGCTCTTAAGATGACTATCAACGTCGCCAATAAATTTACTGTATATTGTCATTTATGATTAAACAATGGTATAAAAAATATTATGTCATAGTACATATTTTTAAATAACTTTTGCTGTTGTTTTTAAGATAATTATTATCAAAGTCGACAAATATACCACAATTGATTGTTTGTAGTTGAATAATAGTGTAATTGTTTTTTACACAAACGTATTATGTTAAATAATTCTATTGGTCTCTATTTTTTAAGATTATAGTGTAGTTGAATAATACATGTTACTACATTTTTTATTAGGTTAAATAATTTTATTGGTCTCTATTTTTTAGATAAATCTCAAATTAGTTTTTTTTTATTTGTTTTTTTTTCTATTTGGGTAAATTTGTTACAATCAGATCATTTTTGTTAGTAATGTGCTAACAACGTTAAAGAGATGTCACATGTTAGTTTGTGATTTTTTAATTTAATTTAATTTAATTTTTAATTTTTAATTTTTTTATAATTTTTTTATAAAAGGTAAAATATTTTGTCACATATCAAGCTGATGTTGTGTCATGTAACAATGTAATATGACAATTACAGTGTCACGTGTCACTATTACATCAAATGTCATTGTCTTAAGCTGTGATCACTTGTGAATATTAATTTTATTAACTTGGAGGAGAGGGAGATGATGGATTTGAGTGAATTAGAGAATGAAGTTTGTGTTGTCTTGTTAAGGGATTCGGAGGTGAGAGTGAGTGAATTTAGAAATATTGTTTGTAAAAGTTGGTGAGTGATTTGTTTGAAGTTGAAAGTATTAAAAATTAAGTTTAATTAAAAAAAAATAAGATTAATAAATTACCCTTGATTTTGAAAGTAATCTAAAATTATATTTAGATAAGTTAGATTTATTTTATAAAAAATATTAAAATGAATAAATTAAAAAATATATTTTAAAAAATAATAAAAATACAATATATTTACTTCTTTAATTTTTGTATAAACAATTTAGAAATTTAGAGTATTAATTATTATTGTAAGTGTGATTTTAAAAGTCATATTTTAACATTATTATCATAATTATGTAACATTATTAGTGAATTAACGTGAATTGAGAAAAAGAGAAATAAATTGAAGGCATATTCGTAATCTTTCTCAAATCACCCTCAAATCACCTTCAAATAATCTCATATGAAGAGAGATGCGAACATAAGGAAATCCTTTGTTCCTTCCTTCCCCTCTCTCTCAAGTTCGTAAGAGTGAACACGTAATTTATTCTCAAATCATATCTCTCTAATTTCTCTTACCAGTAAATCCCTTTAGGTGAACATTACATTAGTCTTTGGTCCTATTTTTTGTATAAATTTTATATCAATATTTTTATTAAATATTTTTAACAATATTAAGTTTATTTATATTTATATTTAACATTAAAATTTATTTGAAATTGTTTTCAAATTGTAAATTTATTTGTTTTAAATTGTTAAAAAATGTTAATAATTATTTTAAAATTTGATATTTGAATTTGTAAAATTTTTATTTTTAAACCAACTCAAACATTTGTATAGATATTATTGGATTTTAAACATTTGAAAAATATACAATTATTTAAAATAATTGAAAAAATGATAAATTTATTTTATTTTATGAAATTCAATGTAAAATATAAATTTAGATAAAGATAATCTTGTTAAAAATATTTATTAAAGATATCAATTTTAATAAAAATATTTGTATAACGTTTATACAAAAATTAAATTTAGTTTCAATTTTTTGAGTAAAAAAATTGCTTAATTTTAAAAAATATATAAGATTCAATTGAGACAAAATAAGAATACAAAGACCAAATTGAGACTAATGTAATGACACATGGCGTCACAATGATACATGACACTACCACTATCACATGGCACAACATGAGCATGACAAATTTTCATTTAAAAAAAAAAAAAAAACTAAAAACTAAAAA
>Ga0214544_1007704_pt1 | contig 18629 bp, 16 predicted proteins | sample CNSS3metaG_FD_160074 | JGI IMG/M metagenome (GOLD analysis project Ga0214544, IMG submission 160074) | Root nodule microbial communities from cowpea collected in UCLA plant growth center, Los Angeles, California, USA - CNSS3 | ecosystem: Host-associated > Plants > Roots > Nodule | place: USA... | reverse complement strand
ATGAAAACTCGGGGACAATACATAATTTACGTATTGAATCTCAAACGGGAAACTAAGGCTAACTCACATATAAGAAAAACAAACAACATGTTTTAACAAATAATTAATAAAATATATAAATCAAACAGCAGATTGGCATCATAGGAAAATATTAGAATTAGGAACTTGGGAGCGCGTAAAAAGAGTAGATGACACTGGAAGATGATGCAATTCAATGCGTTCGAAAGCTACAAGAGATAACAAAAAACACAAGAGAAAGTCATAATTAACATACACAAAAACAGAAAAACAAACATACACAAAAACAGAAAATCAAACAAAAACGCGTTGAAAATTTACCTTAAAAAAAACCGCGGCGCGACAATTGCGGTAAAAGAACCAAAATGTTCGCGTGGTGGTGGAGGGACGCCGGAACACTTGCAGAGAGACAGAGAGAGCGACCACTGTCGGAGCAACGTGGCTGGAGGCGAGACGACACGGCAGCAGGGGGCTGGCGTCGTTTTCTCGCCGGAAGTCGCGGAGAGAGAGGGAGAGACAGCGGCGGCTCGCGTGCTCGCGTGGTTTTCTCGACGGGGTGGCAGTGGTGGAGGAGAGAAATGGAGGAGGAGCAGCGCGTGGTGGCCGGAATTGCAGAGAGAAATGGAGGAGAGAAATGGAGGAGCTGCGCGCGCGAGGAAGAAAGGGGCTGCAGTTTTGAGCCCTAATTAAACACTATGGCCTCGGTTCAATTTAGAACCGAGGCATATAACCCCTTTTGGCCTCGGGTCCCCACCACCCGAGGCCTAAAACCACTTTTGGCACCGGCTATTGTCACAACCGAGGCCTATAAGTCAAAACGAGAATGGCATTTTTGAAATTTTGGGCATCCTTTTTGGCTTCGGGCCTTCTTAACCGAGGCCTAACAGCTCTTTTGGCTTCGGGTTTCTTACAACTGAGGCCTATAACTGATTTTGGCTTCGGGTTGTAGGGGAACCGAGGCATAAAAGTTGCCTATAATTGCAAAATTGCCACCGCGCCATTATAGGCTTCGGTTCCTGGCCAACTGAGGCCTATAAGGCGAGGTAGAAATCCAATTCTGCACTAGTGCACATATCTCACAAATTTTGAATAAAATATAAAAAAGATACATATTGTATAGCACTCCTCAAAGACATTGTCAAATTCTAATTATAAATGCTCGTGATAACACCGTAAGATCATTGTCGGTGGTAATGATTACCTTTACGCAAGGTAATAAAAGTATAAAATGTAGACAAGATAAAGTTTTAATTGAGTCTTACGGTGGCACTAATACAAAAAAGGTTTTTAACGTTCGGTATTTTTGGTCTTTGATGTCTGTTCAAACACCAACGTTGTATTGGGTGACGTCAAAATTGATGTCGGAAAGCAGAGCAGACGTTAATTAACATCGAGGCCAGGAGAGTCAGACGTTAATTAACATCGGGGCCAGGAGAGTCAGACGTCAAATAACGTCTATCAAGGTTCTACCAGACGTCAAACAGTTCAGTTTTTTTTTAAGTTTTGTTGTTTTTACAACATTCTCACACCTGAAAATCAGAAAATTTCCATAATAGTTTCTAAAAGCTTTTCTTAAAAGTATTAACTTTCATATTTCAGAACTACTAGTTAATCAATAACTAGAAAAAGCCATTGAATAAAATGCCTTGTAGTTTAAAAAAAATGAGTACAACAATATTGCATAGCTATGATAATTTATACTACATAAATATGTTAGGTATTTGTTATCCTCATGCCATTACCTTAATCTTATGTCGAGAGAAGAAAATAACTCTAACAGATTACAAGAGATGTCTCGTAACAAAATCAGACCAAAGAGAAACAAAAGACATGAAAAAGAACATTACCTCAGTTACTTGTTGGTTTTGAGGTCCTTGATTTAACCTTACCTCACTCACCCTTCTTAATGGAGAATTAAAGATCAAGGAGTGACCACCTAAATATTACTCCAAGGCAACTTAGAGGTCAGTTTAAAGAAATGTAAACACTTCAACATCATTCGTAAAAAAGAAAAATACTAAGTGTAAGACCCGAGAAAAATTAAATAGTTAATTAAATAATTATTTAATAAATGCGGGTAATAGGAGCATTTAAAGTATTTAATGCAGATAGCTATGATGTGGATAAGTACTAGCTCAATTGGTTGAGAGTACTTTATTATGTGTGAGGAATTGGGTTCGAGTCTTATGTGTGCTAATTGTGGGTTATTTAATTATGAATTTTTAAGTTATATATTTTAAAGAGTGATGTGATCGCATAACCTTATAATTTAAGGAATTATCATAGTTGTGATTTGGTTGAATTGGTTGTGCACTTGCTTTGTGATTATAGGGTTATGAGTTCAAACCTTGTTGAGAACTAAATAATTTTCTTTTACCAATTTTTCCTTTGGCATGAATGTGAAAGGGTTAGAAACCTAGCAGCCAATAGAGAGCTTACCTAAGAGCTGGAAAACATTTGGATAATTAAACATTGATGAGCCTTAATCTATTTTTTTATTAAAATTCGTTTAAGGCACTAAAGGGTAATTGTGAGAGAGGAAAAGAGATTAGAGGAAAGAGGCTGAGAGTTAAGTGTGAGGGTTTGGGTGGAAGCTTTTCAGAGGCAATTGGCACGATGTAGACCAAGGAGTTAGAGTGCAAACCATTGTTAGAGTGCAAGCAAAGGACAAGGGTGGTTTTTGGGTTAAAGTCACGTTCAATCCGAATTTGGAGCGAGGATCAGAGGTAAGGGGAGTTGTTTTAATGCCTTCTGACTCATGAATAATGTACTGCGTTGAAATGGACTGGATTGTATGAGTTTTCATGATGCATGGTGCTATTGTTCGCGTATTATGGGAATCTACCTAGAAACCGCCTGGCGGGCTTGCATGTGCCGCCAGGCGGTACATCAGTGTTAACCCAATTCTGGGTGTTTGTGTTTGAGTTTCTTAGCGGCAAGTTCGTCCCGCCAGGCGGTGCATGTTGTATGACGCTGTTTTGACATCTTTTCGTGGAGTTTATGGTGTGTTTTTTTTTCGAATGATGTATTAATGGATTGTAATAATTGATGATATGCTTGGAATTATGTGCTCGTGATTATATATGGTGGGTTGAACATGAGGAATCCCTGATAGAATGGGTAATTTCATTGTTTGTTGGGTGCGTAAGTGACGGGGATTGGAAAATCGGGAAATGCGTTAGTGCGAAATCATATTGTAGGAGACGACTGAATCTGCGAGTGGGGCAAAGGGTTCACGAGTGCAGGAAAATTGGGCTTTTAACCTTATTCTAGTATGCCGCCTAGCGGCACCTCATCAACCGCTAGGCGATAGTGGCGTTGCGGGTCTGTTCTGGTTGTTTTGATTAATTGGTCTTGGGGGGAAAAGGAAACACTAACAGGTGAATTCGTGAGGGCTGAACTTGGCAGGAAAAGAGGATAATAATGAAGGGGGAGGGAGTGTAGTGGAATGGCGACAATATAGTAGTCATAAGGATACACTTAGGATGATGAAGTGTTGAAATTCATGGACTCTAGGAATGAGTTTAAATTGCACAATGGAATTAGGAGAAAGAAACAGCACTGGTCTTCTCTGTGGAAATTAGAATTGGGGTCAAAATAATTGAGAAATATTGGATGATAAGTGATGTATAAAATTAATTAAGTTTAGGAGTTGGAATGGTATAAGAGTAGGTGGCTGTGGGTTAACAAAATAAGTGGAGATGGGTGGTGTAGCCTAAAGTGGTGTAGGAATGCTATTACTCAGATTGGAGTAAGTACAATGGAATGAATTAGGTAACCTTCTTAAGTTAGGTTGGACAACTATGAGTGAAAAGGGAATTTGGTGAATCAAATGGTGAGAGTAAAAGAGTATATGATTGAGTTATAGGGAACTAGAGTGATGGTAGAATGTTAAAATAACTAGTTGGTATTGGAAACTTATGTGATAGGTACCATAGAGCAAATCTGAGTTGTAGAATCAACTACATCGTGTGCCAAATCAGTAGAGGAGTGTCTCTAGTATGGCGCCTGGTGGTCTGCTGATAACCGCCAGGCGAGAAAACAACTACAGAGGTCCCTGTGTCGCGTGGCGCCTGACGGCAAGGCGTGCTCCGACAAGCGGTAGCTGTAAAAACAATGGCGCTGAAAGGGCACTGGCGCCTGGCGGTGAGCTGGTACCGCTAGGCGGTCTGGAACGATTTCGCCTAGCGGCGTGGATGCTGGGCCAGGCAAAATGTTGTTGTTCTTGTTTCGTTTTATGTATTGTTTGAGCACTGATATTACACTTGGATCGGGAGATGTTGTGCCATGAGCGGGTAGGTTCATGGAGGGTGGTTAACATGTGATGATATGAGCGGGGAGGTTCATATCCAGTTACTCTCACGTGGGGATACGAGCGAGGTAAGTTCGTATGTTCTGTGCTCACGTTTGAGAGATGCCATGTGCGAGGAGGTACGTGGCTGGTGGATCACATGTGTTGGACTACGGGCGGGTAGGTCTGTAAAGCAGGACTATGAGCGAGGAGGTTCGTAGAGCAAGACTACGAGCGGGGAGGTTCGTAGAGGCAGGACCACAAGCGGGCAGGTTCGTGTGAGCATCATATTCCCGAATCCAAGGCTAACCAGTTGTGTGATTTGAAGGCTATCACACCTTGGGGTTAAGGTCTTGGCCAAGAACTATGTAGAATGAATAAGATGGGTGCATGATTTATCTTGCGTATTTTATATCTGTTATTTTATTTTCTCAGCTCACCCTTTCTGTTTGTGTATGGCGATGATCGTGTGATTCGTTACACGGGAGCAGATGTTGATACAGGTGGTGCTGAGGATGTCCAGGCGACAGAGTGAGGGCTAGCTTTGGGATTAGAGCTAGGGTTTTTCTCACATGTATTTTATTATGTTTTTATTTATGAACACGGTTTTTGGGAACTTGTAACACTTTATTGTTTATGTTATAAGTTTTGACATGTGTTTTTCATAAATTTAAATTTTCCCGCGTTTGGAGTATTATTAATGCGACTTTTGATATAATTTATTTCTTTTATTATTTATTTTAAGTAATATTCCTTAGGGATGTTACACTAAGAACTCTCATGTAATGAAAACATAAACTTTATAGTTCATGGAATGAGTCATCCTTCATTATTCACTCCACCCTAAATTCATTATGACTCATTTTCGTATGGAATTCACAACATTAATCACCACATCACGCTCATCTACCCTCCAAATTGGATACGAGGTTTTCAATTCAATTTCAATTTCAATTTCAAATGGCATGCATAATTAAAAGTCTAAAAGGAGGCAATCCACATGAGAGTGTCTGGTACACTCCTTATAATCATACACATATGAAAAGAATTACCTATAGTATGCATCATGCCATTGTAATCACAATTAACACTCAATTTAGTAATAACCCTAAATTTATAAATGGAAAACTAACCACTTCTAGCAAAATTAAAGACGAACTTGGAGAGGGTGGCTTTAAGGTCTCCGCATGCTGTTAGCCAAATGGGGATGAAGAGCAAGTGGGACGAATCTCAAAACGCTGGAAATGGGGATGAAAACGCAAAATATTCGGTTCAAAATGACTAAAATCAATTCATAATCAAATCCCAACAAGTTTGGTGGTGAAAAACGTTCGAAACTCACCTAGATGAGGTCGGAATGGTGGTCGCCAGTGGAAAACGCTCGCGGAAATAGTGCAACAGCGTAGGGTTTCTGTGTTTCGCATAGAGATAAGTAAAACTTAACGTCGGTGGTGAAGGAGTCTGATGTTAAGTGACGTCGGAGGAACAACAGTTTGACGTCCTTTTTCAAATGACGTCAGGATTTTTTGGGCAGATGTTAAATTTCGTCTGATATGGAACGGGCAGACGTTAAATTACATCTGATCTGGAACGGACAAACGTTAAAAAAGTCTGATAATTTACAAAAATGCCACCGGTCATTTTTAATGTTGGACTTTTTTTGGGCAGACGTTATAGGGGTGACGTTATAACGTTTTTTTGTGTTAGTGTGGGGCAAATGTTTTTTTTCTAGGATCAGAACATGGACTTTTGTATAGGTGACTTGAATATTTCTGATGACAGGAATCAAATTCTTCGTTATGGATAGGGATGGCAATGGGGCGGGGTAGGGACGGGTTTTGCTATCCCATACCCATCCCCGTAAAAAAAAATTCATCCATCCCCACACCCAAATCCAACGGATATCAAACTTTTGTACCATCCCCATCCCCACTAGGTAACGAGAATAATTTCGTACCCATATCTGTATCTGTTTTCTTAGTACTTTAATATTAATTTTTATAAAATAATAAAAAATTATGGTAAAGGCAACATAATATTACCAAATATTCAATATTAGGAGGATGGTTGTTTCTTTGATATCAAATACTTTGAAATAAATTATAATAGTCTACATTTTAGATTAGAATACCAAATAAAATTTCATGAAAACCAAAATATTTATTAAATTTATAAACATTAATGAAACCTAGTTGATAAAATTTAAAAATATTTTTAAAAAAATATAAAAGGAAAAAAAAATTCAAATTAAAATATATTTTAAATGTTTGTTAACTTCAATTTTTTAAATTATGATGAATCTCTTTTTTATACACTAATAAAAGTTATAATACATCACTTGATCAAAATGACGCAAAGAACAAATAATAAACATAATAATAAAATTTTGATATAGATCTTGTATCTTTTGAACTCCAACATATGTTTGATGGTGATAAAAAATATTCATGACAATTACATTAAATTTTTATATTGTAGTAAATAAAAATTATTTATACAATTATAGTGAAAAAATTAAAGTATGATTGTAAGGACTTAGAAAATAAAAAATAATTAGATAAAATTTATCGAAATAGTATTCTACATGATGAAAATAAACAAAAAATAAAAATATTAAAAATTAACAAATGTGTGTCTTATAAATAATTTGGAGACTATTGAAAGAAAGAATCACACAAAGAAAACCAAATGCATAATATGATAAGATGAAAAATATCTTAGAGATCTAAGAAAACATTTCAAATATCAACATGTATACTCAATGGTTGAGAAAAAAAAATTGTTTGAGCGAAACAAAATAGTTCTTCAAATGAAACAAAAATTAATAATAATAATAATAATAATAATAATAATAAGTAAAGAATTTTTTTTATATTACCTAATAAATGAAAAGTTTATGCTATTAAACACTTAGATTGAGAGTATTAAACATTCTCATGTGAAAGGAAAATATACAATAAATAAAAATATTAAATAATAGAAATATTCAAATGTTAGACATAAATTTTTTTTAATTGAAATACATCATTTTAACATAATTACATAAAGGTTATGATAAGATAAACAATATATTGGAGATGCGAATGCGTTTCATGACAAACAAAATAATTAGAAAAAATAAAAAATATAGTGTATATATATATATATATATATATATATATATATATATATATATATGGTTACTTAATTAATTGTGAATATTTTAATAATTTAAACGAAGATGAAGATATGGTGGGGACGGGTATTATGGCGAGGATACGTACATCTCCATCCCCATACCCATACTCAATTGAAAAAGTCAGGGATTCCCCATACTCATACCTATACACAGTCAATGCTGGGATTCCCCGTCAAAACGGGAACGAGTTCGGGCAATACCCACGAGAGTAAGTTTATTTGCCATCTCTAGTTATGGGGGAAGGTTCACCTACAAGACTCTAATGCTCAAATCTCTCAGTTATGTAAAAATAAATATTAAAAACTTATCACATATATGATAAATTAGCATGATAATAATAATAATATATTAGTTAACCATATATTTGGTCGATATATGGTATAAAATTATTGTACAATAATATTTTGACACCATCAATTTTTTCTTATTTTTCTTTAACACTTTAAAAAACTATTATTTTATTATAATATTATTTTTATTTTATTTTTTATAACGTTAGTATAATATTTTATTATTAAATTTGGTGTCAAATGGAAGTCAAAATAAAAAATGGTGTCAAAATAACTTTTTCCAAAAGGATATTTATGATATGGATATATCATATATAATTAGACTACTGATATTTGAGCATATATTTTGTTAAAATAACGATATTTTGATTTATTTTTAACCTACCACTTCAATCATTCTTCAATTACTTATTTTGATTTTTTTTTAGAAGTGTAATGTAATAATTTAAGGGTGTGATGTGATAATTTAAGAGTGATTAGAATAATGAATTAAAAAAATATATATTAAAATATTATTATTCATTTTATTAATATACAGTAACAAGACTAACAAATATATCTGTTAATATCACTTTGTTGGACCATTTCTTTAATATATTTGTTGATGTAACTTCACTTCATTAATTTGATCATTGTAAAAAGAATGATGTATTTAATTAAGAAAATCAGATAGCTAGCATCATGATTTAGTTATACACTTTTCTCATTTGAATATTTGAATATTGAACTTTTTTCCTAAATTTTCATTCATTGATACGTGATATCATAATGAAAAACAAGCTAATTAGAAATAAAAGTTTAATGGTAGTGCAAATTTTTTTTCACAAAAATATTCTTGTAAACATTACCATTAAAATAAACGGGCTAAAATTCTACTTTAGTTCTCTAATTTTTTCAAAAAGTTCGATTAGATCTTTAATTTTGATTTAATTCAATTTAATTTTTTAAATTTTTAATAAATTGAATCAAATAAAAATTAAATATCTGTTAAACTTTTTTTACAAGTATTAAATGATCAAAATAAAATTTTAGCCTATTATACATATTAACCGTACTTTTGACACAAATTACAACCTCATAATTTTGATCTTCATCACCGCCCCATTTCCTCTTTCGAGCTTTAAAGTTCTTGTGTTCTGAAACTTTTTGTCCACAATCAACACTCTCCAGCGGTTACCACAATGCGTGCCCTTTTCGATGCACCCACCACTTTCTGCTAAACCTGGACACTTATGTCGGTTGCTCCTTTCACGTGAACAGATTCCTTAACCAACATTTCACTCCTCGGACACAACATTCTACGCAAATATCATACTTTATATTTCACTTTTTTTAAAAGCAAATCCTTCTTTAATCGACTAAAATATATTTTGTGGATAATAATAATTAACATCTCTAGTAACTTCCCTCTAACATTGATGAACTTAGATTTACTAGAAATTTCTTCTACTTACCGTTTGTTACTTTCTCAACTAGCTATAAATTGATCTAGGTGAGAGTGTGGTATATACATAACCAGCAATGGAGAAGGCACGATTGGGGTTTTTCTTCATGTTGCTCATTCTCCTTGCTTCTCGTAAGCATCTATGCATGCAATTATATATATACCACTGAATAGGAATATATAGTAAGTACGTAATTATAACTGTGTTTGTTTGTGATAATGCAGAGATGATGGTTCAAACGGAGGGAAGACACTGTGAATCAAAGAGCCATCGATTTAAGGGGATGTGCGTCAGCCACCAAAACTGTGCTTCGGTTTGCCATGTCGAAGGCTTCACTGGTGGCCACTGTCGCGGATTTCGTAGACGCTGTTTCTGCACCAGGCACTGTTAGTTGCTTCACGCTGTTTCATCTCTCGTTGCTCTTTCACGTTCGTGTTTCTGGGATTTAGAAATAATAACTACGCCATAACCAGTTATGTTTGTCTAGGTTCAGTTGGGTTGGTTTCATGTGTATTGGTTTGGTTTGGTTTGTCATGTTGCTGCTTTAGCGTTGTATGTTCAGTTTCGTGGCACCAAAAGAAGTGAAATTACACTTTCTTTCTTGTAATATTGTTGCTGCTTCTGGTGCTAGCTCTCGTGCGACAATTTTCAGGGCAAATAATCTATGACTATTTTGTTCTTGAAGATGTGACATGTTCAAATATTATAGTATCTGAAAATGATTTCTTTTTCTCAATTTTTTTAATATTTATTTTATTTTATATAGTTATTTTAATTTTCTAACATTATTATTTTTTAAATAATAATTTTTGGTTTTGAAATTTTGTGAAATTATTCGGGAACACTATGATTAAGAAAAGATGAAGTATCCATAGACACACACTTTTTTGTTTTCTTGAAGTCTATTCAAGAAGCTTTCGATATTTTTTCTTCTAGAAAATTTCTTTCACAAATGCAAAATAAATTTTTATAGAAAAAAATAGTCAATAGTGTAATTTTCAAATAAATTATGATTATTATCCACGACAATCACATTATTCATATATCATAACATATCTTCAATCAATATTTTAGAGTACCAAAATTTTAGTAGAATTATTCTTTAGATTCAATTTTTCATCCATAAAAATCAAATTGGTCCTTTAACTTTTTTTAATTTCAATTTGCTTCCAATTTTAAAAATCAGTGTAATTCTATAAATTAAACAAACGATCACTTAAAAGATAATATTAATAAAATAATCATTTTTATATAAAAAATTTAAAAAATAAAATTGAAATTAATAAATGTGAACAAATTTATATATATATATATATATATATATATATATATATATATATATATATATATATATAAATATAATTTGGGAGCCCATGGGCCTCCTTTATCACTATTATGGTCTGTCACTGTTCATATGGTTATCAGCAAGATTGTCACACCTACTACTGCATCTGATATAGGTTAACTATACGTCAACTAAATGCTCTATATCCTATATCACATTTTTTTGGAAAAAGAGCAATAATTATATTCTGCATATCCACCTCAACTATTATATGTTCCATTTGGTTCTCAAAAGCAATAATATGCACCATGATGGGTTGCGAGTTGATCAATGATAGGAAAATATTGATCAAGAGTAGTATGAAAATGATCAAATATTATACAACATGATGGGGATGCATTACTTCTATTTGTTAACTCACCCTCCAATTCCATTCGAGATTTTCAAACAATAACCTTACACATGGACAAAAAATTAAAAAATAAATAAAAAAACAACAAATTGACACGCAATATTTTAACTTCATTGAGACATAATTGGAAAAGAAAATAAGGAGCCTTGAATTATTTCAGTAAAAGGATCCAAAAAATAATTTAACTTTTATTATACTCATGTACTTCATATATAGACTATGTGTAACCGAATATTAAATATTTACAAAATCTTGATTTCACAAACCTAAATAATAACTAAATATATTTTCATCTGCACATAAAAAATATTTTTAAAATTGAAAAATTTCCTAAAACCTATAATTTAAATAAAAAATATTAAGTAATTATTGTCGAAAAAAAACCAACTGAATTGAAATAATTACACCCATTTTGAGCTAAAACAAGCAAGCTCTATTATGTCTAACTTCTTTCCATTTGATTTCTTCATCACCTCCCTTGTTGAAAGTTTTTTACTGAGCTTATTGCTTTTAGGAGTTAAGCTAGGAGATAATGAACTTAAGGAAAAATACATACCAACTGTAAAATATTACAATTAAATCCATACAATAATGTTAATATGTCTGAATTAGTATAGGCCATGCAAGAACAATTACTCAAACGCTTCATTCTGCATTCCTCTAGACCAATACTTTCCACCCACTAGTGCATTTAAGAGTTTTTACATTGCAGTATATGCCTCAGTTCCTGTACACGCGTTGCATATAAACACGCGGTGACATTTTTGTAATTAAAGTCATCTTTAATGCCTCGGTTGCTATTCTAACCGAGGCATATAGCTTAAAAAATTTTGGCAATTCCCGCTTTCGTAGAATTTGAAATTTTTTACATGCTTTTATGCCTCGGGTACCGCTGAACCGAGGCCTAATAGGTTTTTTGTTCAGGTCTTTTTTACCCGATGCAGTTAAGTTCCAGGTTTTTTATTTTTTTAATTTCACTTAAGGAATATGCCTCGGTTCTTTTATAACCGAGGCAGTAGATAACTTATGCATCGGTCCTCTTGCCAACAGAGGCATATGAGCAAGCCAATATGCCTCAGTTTCGAATTAACCTAGGCAGTATCACTTCGTAGGGTTAAAAAAACCCAAATCTTTTCACACCGCAGCAACACACATTTTGCACTTCTTCTTCTTCTTCTTTTACGAGCACTGCACACCTGGTCCACTCTTCCACTGCGCGCCAGCCCTTCGTGCCGCCTGTACCACCATTGCACCATCGAGGAGGTTTCCAACGCCACTGCATCTTCTTCTTATTCTTCTTCGACCAACCATCACCGTTGTTCCGCTACGGCGTTCGTTCTGCTTGCACCGTTGAGGGGTCGCTGCACTACCACTGCACCGTCGAGGAGCCGCTGCATCTTCTTCTTCTTCGAGCAACCATCACCAACATCCACTGCGTCGTTCTGTTCAGTCCGCCTGCACTGCTGCTCCACCGCACCGTCGAGGAGGTTGTTCTGGTGCCACTGCCATTGGCATTGTCTTCGTTCAATCCTATTCCTTTGTATGTTTATTTTTACGCACCTTGATTTAATTTTCTGCATTGTTTGTGTGTTCTTATATTTTCAATCTTGAATTTGAGATTATTAAGATATATGGTTGAAATTGGGTTTGTAGTTTGATGGAGATTGAGTTTGTAAATAATTTTTTGCTTGCGCACCGTTTCTGTGAATTATGCAGGAATGGGTACTGTGAGAAATTAGTGTGTGTGTGTGTGTGTGTGTGAGGTGTAAGTGTTGGGTCGTGGGTGCAGTGAGTTGAGAGTGTGAGTGGTGCATTAAAGTGAGTGAAGTGAGGGTTTTGTGTGGGTTTTGTGAGAGAGTGTATGATTGTGAGAGAACAGGAGTATGTGATGGGTGGGTTACGTGAATGAGAAAAAGAGAGAGTGTGTAGTGTGTGTGAATGAGAACACACTCTTGTGTAGAAGTTAATAGTGTGTGTTTTATGAGTGAGGTGAGACAGTGCTACGTGAGACAGAAAAAATGTGTGGGGTGTAGGTCCCATGTGTGTGAGAGAAAAGAAAGTGAGTGAGGTGTGGGTTTTATAACAATTTTTTTTAATAATTAATATGCCTCGGTTAAACCAGAACCGAGGTAGTAATGATTCAAATATGCCTCGGGTTGACAACAGAGGCATAAAGTAGTGTCTTTTTACCTCGGCAGTATATGCCTCGGTTTCGCACCCGAAGCCAAAAGTTGAAAATAACCGATGTCGTTTTGCTTCCCTGCACTGGTGACCATTTGATACTAAAGTCTCTCCATCACTCATGGTTTGGGACACTTCTATAGAACTTATTGCTATGGATCTTTTGAGAGAAGGGAAAAGTATGCATGCAACCATAAGCATGAAAAGATGAACGTCCATTGTGTCACAACTTTTGTGCGTGGACTGAGCTGAGTGTATGTTAAACTCGAATGAGAAATTCAGGATAAGATGATTGTGGCTGCCATATGTAAGTGCTTCGGTTCTTCATTCCAACTTCATCTCTTTCGACAACTTAAGATATACGTTGGTTCTTCTTTCTAACTTTTTGGAATAACCCGTGAGGTTCTTAAATACTATTAGTTACATGTAAATGCTTGAGACCATGTGCTTGTCCTCACCACTACATATTTTATTTCCTCTTGTGTTTATTGGTTTTCGTTCCTTAGTTAATTTAGATATTTTGTTCTATTCTTTAGAATTTTAATTTGTTCTTACCGAATCGACATAGTACCTTGCAAAGACTTTAGAGCACTTGATAGGTCCTTCTTCAGGGTTCGATAGTCATCCCACAAGTTCTCGTCCTTCTCCAAGCAAAAATAGGATCGTACGTGCAAAAGTTACTCGAAAGCTCAAGTCAACAAAATACTCTAACGAATAGTGAAATATGAAATTTAGTGATTAATGAAAAGCGTAACTAATTACCTTAGGCAATGTGTATTTATATTAACTTTTAAGGACTATTACCTCGCAACTTACATAAATTTCACTTAGTTATGGGCTTGGATCTAGGGGCTGATTTGCCTGCGTGGGCTTGGTTCTAGAGGCCCACCCATATGCGAATAAACTAATGACTTTGGCTAAGTCAATTATGTCCTTTTATTCTTGATTCAAGGCTGAGTACTTACCGGTCTACTGATAATATCTCGCTATGAGGTGTTTATTTGAGTGTAAAGATATACAATTGTCTAGGTTTGATTTTGTGCACTACAAGAAAATGTCTCATTAACAATCAATTTCAGTGATCAAAAGTTGTTAGTCAGTATAATGACCAATTTAAATACCAATCTACAAAATAAAAAATTATAGGTTACTAAAATAGTCACTATTATGAATAAAACAAATCATAATTGGTCTACGTATTGGTTTCCAAAATTTATAACCAATGCTTTAGCAACCAAAGGAAATTGGTTTCTAAACATTAGCTATTAAGATTTTTGCTATCAAAGGTATTTGGTTTCTAAATTAGTTTTTAATTAATTAATGACCAATTTAGTGACCAATTATATTTTTTTATTCATATTAATGACTATTTTAGTAACCAATAATTTTTTAATTTTGTAAATTGGTATCTAAATTTGTCAATAACTAACAACTTTTGATCATTCAAATTGATTGTTAATAAGATATTTTTTTTACAATGGGAAAAGAGCATATGAGTACCCGACCAAAGGACTTAAGGAAGGTTTGGGACTAACCGGGCCTCGTACAATACAAAAATTTGTTTATTTATGTGCTTAACCGAACCAAACTATCTCAAGAGCCTTCTATCTTGTGCCTCTTCCTCCTGGAACTCGTCACTGAATAACTTCTAGGTCGCACTCCAGAAGGTTGGGGTACCTACAGACACTCTAATGTTCAAGTCAGTAATGCTTCAATAAAGCGTGTATATTAAAACTCATTTGAGTTAGTTGTTCTTACCTTTGAATACTAGACCTAATTTTATAGTACCTGGTTTCAATCCTAACTTCATTGCTTTCACATTCGTTTCCTTCTTTCACAAATAGTAATAAACCAATTGAATATTCTATCATGAATCCTACCATAGCTATTCTGGACTTGAATGTACCATTATACCGTCATATTCTGCAGGTTCCTTTTGTACTAGTCCATGCTTCCTCCTCCTGCACCATTGGGTCGGGTATACCACCACCAATGCAATAAGGTCTTTGGCCCCGATTATTTTGTCATTCTGCCTCGGTTTTAGACCCGAGGCATATTAGGGCAAGGCCAAAAGGGGGTGCCTTTTGGCCTCGGTTATCACCCGAGGCCATAGAGGCACTTTTCTGCCTCAGTTGCAAAGGGACTGGAGCCATAGAGGGGCTTTTTTGCTTTGGGTCTGTGAGAACCGATGCCATAGGTTAAGTATTTTATTTTTAATTAAAATTTTCGCAGAGCCTTTGGCCTTGGTTATGGTTAGACCCAAGGCCATATACCACCTTTTGGCTTCAGTCTTGGTAAGAACCGAGGCCTATTCTACTGTTTTTTTTTTAAATAAATTTTTTGTTTTATTGTGATTCCCACATTTAAACCTGCATATTATTTTCACAGACCAGCACAAACCAGAACAAAATATTTTCTCAAACATCCACAATCCAAAAACATTTAAAAGATAATTGAAATATCCACAATCCAAATACATATATCCTAATCAATATTATTGTACATTTGAATTATGCAGGCCCTCGACAAATTATATTCATAAGTTAACAAAAATGACTTACCCAGCAACATAAGGGACAAAATAAATTTCTTTTCCACGTTGAAAGCATTCGGTCACATATGATTGGATGTCATCAAACTTGTTGCCTTCATGAGTGAGTTGGGGCTCTACAAACCCATATACATCATTCAGCCCCATAGTTTCGGTGACACCAGACAAATACCTAAACATAAAATTGATTTGATATAAGTAAATAGATAAATTTATCAAATAAATATATATAATGACTGAAAGACTTACATCATCCATAACTGAATAATGGTAATATTCAGTTCCTCTTGTCCCCGTGCAAGCTCCAAGACATCTTGGGAATGCAAGTAAAGTGGGATGTCAAGGTCTCTCCCAAAAATGTTAGCATCCCAAGGAACCTGCATCGGCTTATCAACTATGATTTCTGCAAGTTGGAGCAATGCACCAAGAGGATCGTCCAAAGAGAGAAGAATCTTCTTTGGTTGAGGTTTTTCCTATATTGATGCAACTTCAGTTAAAATGGAATATAATTTAAGTTTGAATATAATAAACATGTAAACTTAAAAATTTAGTATATTGGTGGGTTTAAGAGTCTGTACCGGGGGGCCAGAATCAACTAAATCTCTAGGCCAGGCGAGGAAACATTGGAATGTCCTGTGCCATAGTATATACCTCATCTGTTGGCACAGGAACTAAAGCAAACAGCATGAGAACCTCCTCTACCGTGACTTTAACCTCATCCTTTGATAACTCCATGCCATGAAGAACTGTGGCTGCCCCAAATACTTTTCCATGATCCACTAGTGTCTTCTCTGTACCATCCCAAATATATAGCTGACATAGATAAGTGTCATCCATGTCATCCCCGGGTAGAGCTGAACAACTCCCATTTTCTGCTTTTACCTGTTAGAGTCAACGATTTATTAATGTTATCCAATTATTTTATTAAATATCATTTATTCAATTCATAACTTATAGAAAACAAATTTACCCGTGGGAGACACAAATGGATCTAGTTCTGACGGAGGATCCACTGGCGAACGAATGCCATAATGCTCAAATTGTCGCATAAGTTCTTCTCTCACCCTCGTAGTGATCATTTCCTTCATCCTTTCTTCATCATCAGCACCATGACTGCATAAAGACTGACGAGAGGAGGAACCATAAAATTGGCGTATGCCGACTCCTGATCCAGCACCAGGCACACAACCAGGGTGCTCAGGATGTCCAATTGCAGCAGCAAGTATGTCATGACGACCTTTTGGAGTGAATCCTCCTTGGGAGCTCTGCTCAACCAACGAATCCTGTAATGTAACAAAAAAATTTATAAAAAAAATACAATATAAAACATGAACGAGTTATTTAGATAAGAAATGTATCTTACAATTTTCTCAGAGATTTCTCGTGCAGATTTAGAAGTGTAGTTGCCCGATGTGCGTAGGCGGGCTAACTTCCATTTTTGATAACGTGATGGTGGTGAAAGAGGCTCAGTATCTTCACCCTCAGAAGGTGGGGGCCTAGATTTTTTCTTTTCTGACATTATCTTCTCTTCAAGTTTTCTATACCCACCACGAGATAATATGTGCGAGTTTTTATTTTGAGCACTTATGCTTTGAGCCTTTTTTTCTCTTTTCATGTAACATATAAAACCCATTTTATGAATTAGTTAAAATTTTGCATAATTATCAATTGTGCAATTGATGTTTTCAAATAAACATACTTGTCATCCCTCAGATGTCTGAAGCTCAAGAAATTGACGCCATGTGTCTTCATCAATCCAAGTGTATTTCAACAATGAATTTTTATCCTTTTTCAATCCAAAGACATACCTAGATGTCAACTTGGTCTTAAAACCACGAAATTTCTCAGCCACCGATAACAAAATAAATTAATAATAATAATATTAAGGATAATAATAATAATAGTAATAATAACAATAATAATAATGGTAAAAACAATAAGAATAATAATAATAATAATAAATAATGTGTCGTATTTATAATAAAAATTCTAAACATCACGCAAAGCCAAAAAGAAGCATCACAATAATCATTGCAGTGATGGGGTTACAAAGAGAATTCAATACAACGAAAACCAGACGCACACGCATACTTTCTCTAAAACCATATACACAAATATCAAGAGGTTAAACGATAAAAGAATTTGGTTCATGAGAAGGTTTTCATGCATAAATATATAGCACAATTGCAGATAATATCATTTAAACACGAAATGACAGCTCCCCTAACCTGGTTTCCTTTGCTCAAGCTTGCAAAATTTCCTAGAGTTGCTTTTGTTTCGCGAAGGTGTTCACTTAAGAGCGCGCACCACCGTTTCTTAGCCCCGTTTACTGTTTACGCACTCAAAATACACTCCCATCACCCTTTGGTAGTCTCTAAAATCTACTCTTTTATCTCCAAAATGATCTTAACTACCTTAACTAGGATTAATGGCATAGACAAACAAAAATTAAATAAAAGGACTTTAGTGCTCATTCAAGGACCATTACATTGTGGTTTCTTAATCTTCCCTATGATGGCTAGGGTTTTCTGACCATTCTCCCTCATGCCAAAAAAATGATTTGGCAAAAAGAACATATTTCACGTACCCCAAGATTCGAACCCATAAGCACATAATTTCAAAGCAAATGCTCAACCAATTCAACCAACTCATTTTTTATGATAATTCCTATACATCAAGATTATATTATCACTCATCACGGTCTAGTATTTTATTAAAAATAATAAACAATCAAATTAACACACAATTGCCATACACATGACTCAAACTCAAGGCTTCTTGATGCAACCAAGTACTATTAACCACTTAAGCTAGTATTATTTTTTGTCTTCTCTCTCCACATTAATTAACTTAATGATTCCTACCGTCGCATTTATTAAATAAATATTTATTTATTTATTTAATTTTCCAAGGTCTTACATATCTCGGCCATGCCTATATACCAACCCCCCCCCCCCCCCCCCACCCCCTCCCACCCC
>Ga0214544_1007703_pt1 | contig 18630 bp, 8 predicted proteins | sample CNSS3metaG_FD_160074 | JGI IMG/M metagenome (GOLD analysis project Ga0214544, IMG submission 160074) | Root nodule microbial communities from cowpea collected in UCLA plant growth center, Los Angeles, California, USA - CNSS3 | ecosystem: Host-associated > Plants > Roots > Nodule | place: USA... | reverse complement strand
TATATAATAAAAGGTGATTATTGTTAGATTAATATATAACAAGTTTAAATCAGTGATTTAAGTGTTAAAATGGGTTTAACAAGTATTTTGCTTTAGAAATTCAAGTGTCAGTCTAAGTTTCACATTGAGTAGAAAAAGTGAAGCACTATATAAAGATAAAGATCCATAAACCCCATTGTCTTAAGGTTTTGGGTTGAGAGTGGTGTCAATGCCTTATGTGGTTGGGCTCAGGTCTCATTGGTGTTGTACCTCTCCAGTGAAACCCCTTCTATAGACTTAACAAGTGGTATCAGAGCTGATGGTTAAAACCGGTTCAGACATGCTCGGTTAAGAAGAACGACAGTACAGAAAAGGCAGAAAAATAGTACTCGTGATTAGGAATGCTTCCGTTGGAGGGGGAGTGTATGAATGTGGTTGAAGGGACTCACCCTTAAAAGATAAATTGTTAGGAATTCAAGGAGCACTATATAAAATATAAAGATAAAGACTCATAAACTCATTACCTTTTCACTCTCAAAACTACGAAAATGTATGTTACATTATCGTTAACATGAGTCCAATTTCTAATAATTAAAAGAGTACGATGCTTAACTAAATCACGATGTTTATTGCATCATATGGAAAATCAAATCCCAAGTCGGCAATTTGAAGGTTTATTTTTTTCGGGCATCTCACGTAAGTAGGTAGAGTGTTCTGGGAGAAGGTTTGGTATACGTTTTTTTAATGGTTTATTTTTTTTTTTTTTCTGAGTTATAATATGAAAGTATTTTGAAGCATTTATGAGGTATGGAGTTTAGCGTAGTTTAAGATAATGAAGGGTTGGTGTGACAGTAAGTGAAGGATATGCTTTCATGCACTTTTGGAATCTGGAAAGAAGCTTAATTGTCATTTTGTTTGGAAATTGATGATGGTGGATGTATGTGGCCATGTGGGCAACTAGGTACCTTGCTATGCGATCAACAGAAGACCACGATAACCATTCACAGCCAAATAAACTGTTATCATCCTCCAGCAACAATAATACAAGAACTTGGTCACAAAAAACAGTATTAATAATGTTTCAAACGTAATCGTATGTTATTTGGCGTCTAATGTTCATATTCTGAAAACAGTTCGTATGTAATACAGAATTTATGTCCAATTTCTGACAAAAGAAAAAACCTCGTAAAATTAACTGCACCAAATTAGGTTTTACTAAACAAATTCTGACAGATAAAAAAGTAGATATATCATATTTAGTTATTTGTAGAACGATGTATTAAGATATAAAGTCTAATTTTATAGGTTCAATTTTTATTGTTGTTGTTTGTCCTTGATAATAAGGTCATTTTTTAGTGTATTTTCTTTATGTGTTTTTAGTTTTATTTTTTTTTTTTTTTTTTTTTTTTTTTTTTTTTTTTTTTTTTTTTTTTTTAAGTTTGATTTGGATAGGTAGATTTTCTGTCATCGCAAATTCGTTTCCAAAAATAAAAAGATCAACTTTATTCACTTCAAATGATGGATTTGAGAGAAGTTGAATAAATGGATTTGAGAAAATAGAGAAAAAAAAATGTTATTTCTTTTAAAAAATTTAGAAATGAAAATGAAGAGATTTGAAAGTAAATTTTTGTGACTGTTTGTGAATAATGTAATAAACATGTTTTAATAAATTAAAATTTAAGATTATAATTTCACTTTTATGTATAAAATTAACATAAAATTAAATCTAATTAGTTAAAATTGATTTAAAAGAAAATAAAATATAGATTATTAAGTTTTAGACAAAAAGAATGAATAGGAGTAATTATTATTATTATTATTATTATTATTATTATTGTTATAATAATAATGTAGGCTTGCATCCACACATAATAACTTCTACAAAATATGGACAGAAAAAAAGAAAAAGCAAAACTAAATTTGTAAAAACACCATCCATCCCCTCAAATATGTAAAATCACTTAGAAAGAAACAAGTTTCTTCCATCATATTTCCCATTTTCACATGCAATATACCCTTAGGAATTAGGACCCTAAAATTTTGATAGAAATTAACACTGCACCATTGAACTAGGATAGATTCAAAGTCCTAATGTAGAAAAAGATATTTAAAGCATGTATTATCAGGGATGTTACCAGAACAGCTATGGTATGGGTAGTAGCTCTCACGTACCCTATTCGTTAGATAAATATTCGATTCATATCGGTACCTATATTCGTCGGGTATCTATTACGTGGATATCCGCATAATTTTTTAATATCCACGGTTATCCGCAGGTATTTACAAAAAAAATAAAATAAAAATTTAATAACATATTTTAATCATAAATTCAAATAAAATACAATTAATAACATTGATAACTTTTAAACAAAGTTCAAATAACTTATTTAAATAGTGTTGAATGACAGTTTATAAAGAAATAATTTTTTTTAAGAATTAATTGATAAAAAAAATAACTCATTCAAAATCAATATGTTAATATTTTAATCATGTTCTTTTATTTATTTTTTTAATTTAAATTAGAGTATAGCGGATATCAATATCCACGAGTACGGATACTATGATACCATACCCGCCCTGTTAACATGCGGGGTATTAAAAATACCCGTACTCGTTACCCACGGATATCCATTTACAATATTTATTTTTTATATCCGTTACGGATTTTATCCGCTGCGGATACAAATTTTTTTGACATCCATGTATATTGCATTGTCATTGAACTTGTGTTTGAGATAGTTTCGGTACATATTATTATTGTCTTGACAAAACTTTAGGTTGAGCTCATTTTCGTTCACCTTAACATTTTAGGCGAGCTTGTCTCAAACGACACATAATGAAAGCTTGATAACCCTTTTCAATTCAACTATTTTTTGAAAGTCTCGTACTAAATTAGTTGACACTCAAAATTATTGCTAAGCCATACAATTAGCAACATTACATATAAAGCGACATCATGAACCAATTAGAAGATACATGGGGTCTCTCTTAATCATTTATATCGATGATGAAAGATCATTAAAAATAGTATAAATAATTGAACATTCCAAAGTGAAAGATGAGTTTACTTTCTAAACAAGACCGTATATACAATATCAAATCTTGTAGTTCGATTATTAACTTGAGTCAGAGTATCATTGTGGTGATCCAACAAAAACTAATATTTGAGAAGAATAAGGAAAAAAAATTGAAGATAAAAAAACCTAAAACCACAATGTTTAAATTACCAAAATTTCAATACCTAATAATTTTATAAGATGGATCTAACTTTGTAATAACAAAGTATATATACACTAAAAAGGTTGAGAATTGGTTTCTAACATAAACATTGAATAAAAAAGTCTAGAAATTTTCTTAGTATATAAAACTAAAAGATTTAGAAAATTTTCTCCAAATATAACACTAAATAACATATATGCTTAAAGGAGAAATACTCGACTTAAGAGAGGAAATAAAGTTAAAAATAAAAAATGTAAGTAGAAAACCATAAAAATTTGAAATTAATAATCTTCTGATATAAAACGATAAAAATAACTAATTTAAACCTCATAAAAAATATATATATATATATATATATATATATATATATATATATATATATATATATATATCGTATTAATGGAGAGGTTTTCAACATGAGGACAGATTGTGAATAATATTCATTAGTATGGAATTATTTATTATCCTTAATTATCTCAACTTTCATAAAAAAGAAATCAATTTATTTTGCTGAGTATAAGTTTTGAAAGGTTGACATAGTATACAATTAAAGGAAAATTTGGGCTGGGCTTGTGCATTGAAGCGAGACATAAAACTTGAGTGCTTCTTCTTGCACCTCTCTTTTTCTTCCTGCAATCATAAATTTTATTCCCCAAATTATCCTTTATTACAAATATAATAAAAATTTCTATACTTTCTTAGTTTTAATAGGTATTCTGAAAAATATTTCCAAATACAGAAAATACCTTCCCAAATAAAAAAATAAAAAAAAATTCCTGAGCATGATCTTCACAAAGAGTTGGACGAGACAGATCTTCTGGTTTCAAAGGTCAACCAAGAAAGAGAAACAAATAAAATTTATTTAATAGCAGAAACAACTAAGAGATTCCATAGTTATCCGATTTAAAATATCATAAAACAATAAATCTATATAATTAATGCTTTTATATTACAAGAGTAGAAATTAAAAACAATTATAAAAACGGTATTTGTTACATAATAAATAATATCTAGTAAATGATAAAACGGTCTAATATAAGAGTATAACAAAAGAACGAACAGTTATAAAAAGAATTCTTCAAAATGATTCTTAAGTTAACAATTTTTTCTTATTAATTAATTAATTAATTAAATTTCCCTCGCTTGTGAGGCACTTCAAAATTCAAATTCGAGACCTGCGCAAGCGCTCACAGTTCACGCCCTTTCTCACACTCCGTTTCGATTTTGAACTGAATTCGAAGTTAGGGTTTCTGAATTTCCATGACATGCTGAGGAGCGTATTCTGGTTCATGATCCGTTTCTTCTTCCGATCCTTCACCAAAGTAATGGGTTGCTTCTTCGCCTGCTTCCGGATCAGAGACACTCCCCGTACGCACACACCACAATTGATTTCAACCACCAATCGTTCCAACGTAAAATTTCACATTTCGCATTTGTCTTTCTTCTTTTCACGTATTATTTTAATTACTTTTTGTTTGTGTGCTTGTAATACTTAGAATTCTTCTGTCTGTGCACCAGGGTGTTGTGATATCTCGGAATAACTCGACTTCTTTATTAACTGAAGGTGTTTTTCGTTTCTTTCTTTCTGCTTTTACGTTTTCTTTTTTGTCTTTTATTGTTCTCACTGATTCTGTGCTCTAACTTTTTAGAAGAGAGAGATGATTCTGTTCGGATCGATGGGGTGGGGTTTCAGGGAGAATTGCAGGGGCTTAAGGACGAGGTATTTTCGTTGTGTTATTAATATTGTTATTGGTATTTCACTATTACTGCAGCTGAAATTGTTTTCGTAATGATTTTTGTCAGGTTGTGTTTGATTGTTACAATTTTTGTTTGAACAAGTTATGGCATCGAGTAAAATAAGATTCATATTTTATCTTGTGAATTCGCTTCAAGCTGGGTGAAATGAATCAGCAAACTGTGACATGGTTTAGGTTTTTGAGTTGTTCTGGCGCAGATGTGAAATGTAAATTTTAAGAACCATCTTGAATGTAGTATACAAACAAAATGTGAAGAACAGGTGATTTAATGAACCTGTTTTGTAAAAGGGCTGGAAACAATTGGAAAAGAAGCACTGTTTGGACCATTAGTTTTTATTCAATTTGGCTTGTTAAAAGTTAGTCATCCATCACCCTTTCTATCATCTGCTGTGTATTTATGTTATACATTTTTTGTACCTAATCCCTAAACTGTATATGGGAACCATGGGGTATATCAAACTTCAAATACTTCCAATTCTCTTTTACAACTTGTTTATTATTTTGTTCTTCTTACATTTCTGCTTTTGTCAATTGAATTTTGATTGTCTCATTACTTAAACTCTTTCTACAGGCTAAGTTTCTTAAAGCTTGTGGAACCATAGCAGGAACACCTATTGAAATTCGTAAAGCATCTGAGAAATTGAAAACATCACCATCTCCTGATCAAGATTCTGACCCCTCAAGATTTCGTTCTTGGCTTCCCAACACGTCTTTGGAGAAACTGAAGCCAGATGTCCAACCATTTGATCCACCAACTCCCATAAAACTTTGCCGTGAGTGGGGAAATAGCATGGATTCATCTGAGCACACATCAAACAGGTTATTGGTGACTTTGGATTTTTTTTGTTAATACTGATATTGAATAATAATGAATTTGAAAGTGATACTTGAGTCAATTTGCATAGAAGGTGAAGCTTTGTACTCAATTTTTATTGTAATCAGCTTTATATACATTCTTAACTGTTCGAGCTCTTGATAGAGAAACTGCATTAGTAACTAATAAAAAATCAGGCAGTCTGTTGTGTTTTTATGAGAAATGTCCTTCAAATGGTTCCTTCACTCTTCCTTTTATATTTTGGATTTTAAATAATTAATAATTGTCGGGATGTTTTGGTTGGAACTTGGAATTTTGTCCACTGACAATTACACAGGAGGGAGAACTAGAACCTGATCATATGTTAGTTTCATTTCTCTTGCAGTTGCATCTCCAAAGCACAAGATACTCAAAATGACTCTGTTGACTATATAGAAAAAAGTTGTGCAGGGAACCCTCATAGGGAAGATAGTTCTGAAAGGAATGCAGCTTTAGTTTCACCTCTGCTACCCTCAAATACTCAGAGAAAGAACAAGTCTGTTCGTTTTGAAAGAGAAACTGACTTGGCATCCTATGGAAGCTCATCAAACGATTGGCATATGAAAGAAAACAAATCACCGAACAATCGAAGTGCAAATAAACAATCTCCTTATCCTACCCCGTTGAAGTTATTCGATGAGATGCAAACACCAGGAACTGTGTATCCTACATCATTAGAAGAGTTACGTACTGGTAAGGCTCGGGTTCGGTCCCAGTTTGTCTATCCAACTAACAATTCAGGTGATAATGTCTTCCGATGCAACATACTAGAGGCTGGGGATTTTAGTCCCAAAGAAGATTCAAGTGATCTGAGTAATTTGGTTGACCAATCTCAAAATGGAACTCCTACCCCAGAACAAGGGTTGAAGAAAATTTCAAATGGATATGACAATGAGGAGAAATCAATTTTGTCCTCTGTCAATCATTGGTATGGCAATGGCATCCCGAATTCAACAACTAAGTACAAGGAGGTATGTCTTGCAATCATTATTTGGTTTTTAGATCTGTATATCCATCTAATGCTCTTTGACTGATTGTCCACAGGACCAGAAAGTAAAATGGCACGCAACCCCGTTTGAAGAGAGGCTGGATAAGGCACTGTCTGAGAATTTTATATCTAAAAGGTATATCAACTTAACAATTGATTGTATTCTGTTTACCTGTTAACAAGGATTAAAGGACCAAAAGAAGGGAAAATCTTTGAACTCATAAAATTTCTGTGAACCGCATGACAAGAGTCACAATTTCATTAAGGGCATGTTAGGTGGAATCCTTAGTAATGGTTTATTTTTGTTGACCATCGAAATTCCACTCGAGTTTAACACATTTCTAATGGTTGAAGGATGTTTGGGCATGCCTTGTTGCCACTAATCCACTGTGTTTTAATCAATTATTTGTTCCATTTTGATTGGGAATTTGCTGTTTTTATTTTGAAATAGCAGTATTATGTTATCTTTTACTCGTTAATTCTTTAAATACGTATTTGTAAATGTCCTTCTAATTTGTTATTTGATTTACAGGAAGCTTGTACGTGGGAAACCGGTGGAATTTGATGACATTGAAGAAAATGATAGTGCATCGTCTCAGCAGCTATAGCCAAAAATGATGTTTTATGTGGTGTCATTTTGGTAACTGTAAATGTCCATCTCATCTCATTGTAGTCTCTTCTTATGCGGGAAGTAATTCAATATTCTGGAAACTAATTACTAATAAGCATCATTCAGTATGTTTATTATAAAAATTTTGCATTACCGTATCTCAGTCTGCGACAATAGTCTCATTCCCCCATATATTTTTAAAACATAAGTTGAAAGATCGAAAGAGCAATTGTCAAGTCTTTGAGCAGCCATCCTATTTTTGCCCTTTCTAATTTCTTTCACAAATCGTGGTGGTGCATCAGTCATCACCTAATTTCAGATTGAGTTACTAGTTTTTTTTTTTTTTTGGACTAACATTTCAACTACAAAGACTATTGTAGTTTTTAGCACTTTATATTTATGGACATATTATATATTGAATTTTGATTCAGAAGGAGATTTGATTTCCTTGATCAAATTCTTGGTTCAAGTTGGGTTTGTATCTATAATTCGGCATATTTATCATACCAATTCAAGTAATGAGTAACATTGTTATAATATAACTCTAGAATTTAGTTCAGAATATCTACTGCACAAATACAATGGATAATAGAGAAATTTACAAGTATTAAATGGTAGAAGGTAAATAGAAGAATGAAAAAAAATTGTTATTATGTTATCGAAGAGTAACTAACACGCACGACAGCTTCCCAATTAAATGTTCTCAGTTCCCAGTAACCTTTCAATATTTCCACAATGCATTTCTTATTTATCAATCCATTAACAAATGTTATCGCGTCCGTGAATATTAAATATTAAAATAAACTACAATAATACTTCTCCATTTAGATAATATTGTACTTGCATTAGTTTTAATTCAGTAAAAACAATTCTCCTAAAATCCATGATATTGCCAGAGATAGATACACTCTTGTTCCTATTAAGGGATTTTTTCCTTCATATAAAGTAGATACGTGCATAAAGAAAACACCTTTCTCGATCTAGATTGTTGAAAGATTTAATTTTAATTAAAATTAGTTGTCTCATCTAATAAAAACGTTCAATGATTATATATTTTAAAGATTTTGTGGAAAACGGAACTTAATTCTTTTTTGTATACAATAAAAAAAGATAACTTTAAAAGAAAATTAATTTTATGAGAAGTTGTCTTAAACAATTTGCAATTATAATCAATTTTTTTAAATATTTCTTCTATTTCTTATTTTTCTTATTCAAAAACTATAGCAAACATATAATAAATTAAAAACTATGTTTTTTCTTAACAAAGTGGTTATTTGATAAAATTATACAGTGTTTAATTTTTTTATTTTTATTTAATGTGAGATTTAAACTTGTATTTAAATTTTTAATTATTTTAATTATTTTTGTAATAAAAAATAAGAACAATTTAAATAAAGATATTTTTATGAATTAAATAAATAAATAAAATATATATATATATATATATATATAAATTTAAAATAAAAAGTTAGAAAGAATACACGAGAAAACTTTTATAAATAAGTACAGATTTTATTTTGAATACTTTTAAGATCGAGAATTAAAAAAAAATGATTTTTGTATAAATTAAATCTTAAATTTAATATCTGTTATAATTTATAACCACATGCCTTTAGAAACTCATCCAAATAGAGAAACAAATTTCTACACGGAAAGACATTCACAACACAAAGGCCACAGGACTCTCTTTCGTCTAATGACTCCTTTAAAACACTATAAAAGACTATTTTTTCATAAATTAATATTATCTTACGAATAAATTAAAAAAATGTTTTGTAAAATAAATTTTTAAAAAATAATTTACGAATAATTTTTTACGTCAATATATTCTGAAAATTATGTTATAAAATCATTTTTAAAAATAATTTTAATCAAACAAATAATTTAAAAATATATAAATCAGAGTTAAAATTCAAATTCAAATAAAAAATTAACACAGAACAAATTTTGTTTGAAATTAAATAAATTTATGAGGCCTACTCTTTGTTTGTGTAATAGTTTGAGGCTGAATTTTCAATTGTAGAACATGTAATCAGACTTTATATGTCCCTAATAATTGTTTTAAGGTAAAAAATATTTTAATATATGTAACTACGTATACCCAGGGGTTATGTTTGGATAAAAAGTATTTGAAGGGAAAAAATAAAAAATAAAGAAAATGACAAAAATAAAAACTCCTTAATATCATATGAATTGAAATTTATTTAAGTTAATATGTACTAACTATATGTTTTATATAACTTAGTTTAATGTTTTTATTAGAAACTAAAAAGTAAAATAAATTCTTTAAATTTTAATAAATAGTAATTATAATTCATTGATTTGATATTTTTTGTTTCTTAACTTATAATAGATACATATAAGTAAATGAACTAAAGATTAAATGGAAGAAATATTTAATACTACTTTTCAATTCATAAATAAGATAAAATAAAAATATTTTTGATATCTTAAGAAAGAGGATCGATCCTTAAAAGCCGGATCTATGATCAAGAGTTTATTTAATTCACATGTGAGTAAACTTCCAATGAAAAATATAATTATCATTATATATTCATATATTATACATCAATCAAGTTAAACATATGATTTTATTAAAAAATACATTTTTTATGAGTAAAATAATAAATAATACAACAATATTTGGATAAATGATTTCTTTGACCAATGTCAAAACATAAGACTGTAGTGTTGGATTTTGATAAAGAGATGTCTAAATCACATAAGATTTCAATTTTTTAATTAACTTTCTATTATTTGTTTTATCCTTCCAAATTTTTCATGTTATATCCACATGCATTGACAAAGCACGTTTCATCAGGACACACAAATTATTTACTCGTGTTATTTATATGTTAATTTTTAATTTTTTCAAATAAAATAATTTTTTTAAGGTTAAATATGTTTTTTATCTCTAAGTTTGAATTTTAAAATTAATTTCTCTTTAAAATTTTATATCAATTTAGTCATTTATTTTTAAAATGCGTGGATTTAGTCTTTCTTACTAAATTTTGTGAAGTTTAATTGACATTTTAAACGCATTTTATGATAATATTTAAATTAACATTGAAGTGAAAATGTGTCAAACGATTTAAAAAATTTAAATATTATTATGAACTACATTTAAAATATCAAATAAACTTAACAAAATTTAATTAAAATATTAAATTTACGTATTTTTTAAAATAAATAACTAAATTAATCAAAATTTTTGAAAAGAAACTAATTTCAAATTTGACTTTTTGAAAAAGAAAAATATATTTAATTTTTTTTTAAAAAACATATTTTTCCTCTAATCTTCCATCTTCATTTTCAGAATTGCTCACATCTATTCTTTTCTTCTAATTTTTCATCTCCATTTTCACTCTCATGCTTCTTGCTTCTTCCATCTTCCATACACGATTCTGTCACTAAACATCTCCTCTGGTCATGTCATGGCGGTAATCATGGATTTGCCAAACTACTTGCAAAAGACCAAGACGGAAGGCAACCTCAAAATGGAAAAGGACAACATCATGATATTTCTCAAACAACTAAACTAAATAAAACAATTTTTGTGCTACATCCATGTCTTTTTTCCAAAATAAATAATGTATAATGTGAAAATTAAAATTAACAAGTGATTCTTCTTTTATGAAATACTTTTATTCTTCCATTGCCAAGTGTTGGACATGCACAACAATTCTTTCATTTTAAATTACATAAAAAAATATTATAAATTATCTCCTGTTTTCTCCAAACGTAGTGTCCACGTGAGATCCTGCCATCACCATCACTTCTTTGTTTCTTTGGTGCACACTTTTATTGACCAAGAGCGTCTTCAAGACCAAGAAAAATCAGGAAAAGTTAGAAACAAAAGAAGTTTAAAAAATATTTTCGCATAAATAATTTATAAAAGAAGTATAGAGCAGATATTATTATATAAACAATAATGTATTTTACATAATCAATTATATATTTATTTTTAAAGCCATTCCAAATCCCTTTACAACCAAAATGCGAAAACACGCGCTAGATTTCACGCGCAGAGAAGCGTGACGAACGAATCCAAAGTTGTTACTAGTGTCTGGGTCTGTCACTTCACTCACTATAAGAAGTGTTGGTAAGGAAGAAAAAATTATGTTCGGTGATTTTGCTTCAGTGTTGTTTGTTGAAGAAGGGTATTTCTGAGGAGAGAATCAAAGAATGGTGGTGAAGGTGTACGGTCCCCACTGTGCTTCCACCAAACGGGTTCTGGTTTGTCTCATCGAGAAGGAACTCGAATTTGAGGTTATCCCTGTTGATCTCACCAAGGGGGAGCAAAAAAATCCCGACTTTCTGAAATTGCAGGTTCAAGATTCATTCTTTCTTCAAGATTCATTCTTTCTTCATCTTCTCATTCATGTTCTTTGTTCATCATATTTGCAGCCCTTTGGAGTTGTTCCTGTCATCCAAGATGGAGACTACACCTTATACGGTTACACTTTCAGCTCCAAAACTTCTCCTTTTTCTCTCTTCATATTTTGTTTCTGCAGTATTATTGTTTATTCTCGTAACCTTAAAAGTTGTCTGGTTTTTCATCTGCTTGTGCAGAATCGCGTGCTATAATGAGGTATTATGCAGACAAATACAGATCTCAAGGGGTTGAGTTGTTGGGGAGGACAGCAGAAGAGAGAGGTGTTGTGGAACAGTGGCTTGAAGTTGAAGCACATAACTTTCATCCACCAGCGTATGATTTGTGTGTGCATGTTCTGTTTGGTCCATTACTTGGCATCACTCCAGATCCAAAGGTGGCTGAAGAGAGTGAAGCAAAGCTGGTGAAGGTGTTGGATATTTATGAGCAGAGACTGTCACAGAGCAAGTATCTGGGTGGTGATTTCTTCAGTGTTGCTGATGTAAGTCACCTTCCATTCACAGATTATATTGTGAACAAGATGAAGAAAGGGTATTTGATCAAAGAGAGAAAGCATGTGAGTGGTTGGTGGGATGATATAAGTAGCAGACCATCGTGGAAGAAGGTTATCGAACTCTACCAACCTCCCATCTAGTTCTTCAATGGAGTTTCATAGACTCTGCATTTAGTGTCTTCATCTTTTAACATGCTTCTCATCAATAAATGTACTTTTGCATAACTATGAATCAAGTCTGCAATGTATACCCAAAAGTCTTACTTGACAATAAGTGTTGTCTGAAATTCAATAAGGAAAATGATTTTCTTAAGCATAATTGATATTTTTACTGATAAATTTTGAAAACTTTCTATATCAAACATATAAGATAGATTATTATCCATAATTGGTACAAAACATAAAAGCTTGAAAAAGCATTATTATGGGAGAGAGGAAGTGATGGTGGTAATCATGAATTGGTAAACTACCATTGTCATGCATAAAACAACTTCTCCATAGAAAATATTTAAGAAGCCACCAAATATGTTGCCAAAATAAACAACTTCGTAAAATAAAAGGACAACACTATGTTCTCTTTTGCACCCTGCAATTAATATTCCTATTGGTACGTAAAATACCACTTAATCTAATCATACAAGTTTTTTTTTTTCTTCACATCGTCTGAGGTTGGTGTAAAATTAACAAAATAATAAATGATTGACATTATTTATATATTATTTTTTTCGATTTACATGATTAAATGTTATAAACTAACATATAACTATTTTTTTTATTCATTTTAATTCATTATTATAATCAATTATTTATTTTGATTGATTTGATACGATAATCTAATAATAATTAAAATAATAAATTAAAAGTGAATTGAAAAAATAAATTAAAATATCTTTATCCTATAAAATATCTCCTATCAATATCACTCTTGTTTCTTTGTTGCAGACTTTTGGTTCAGGGCCTAGAAAAACACCAAAGGCATAGTAAAGCACCAAAAGTTCAAAGTTACAATTTACAAAAATAAAGATAAACACATGTATAATATGAAATGATAATAATATATTAATTTTTTTATTCAATTTTAATTTAATGTTTTAATTATCAAAATAAATAATTGACGTATATAATTATTTTGGATGATTATATTAACATTTTATATGGACTATTCTAAATATCTATTTTACTCGATTATGATATAATGTTTTGGTTAGTAACTTAAAAATTATTAAATGAAATGGTACAAAAATATATATCCACCGGTTAAAAATACATGTCAAAGTATATTTTTCAAGGTGACACATGGCTATGAGTTCTTGTTGTAAAGGCATTACGTATTAGCTAGTTTCAAACTAATAAAATAGGTTAATATAAACATTATCACAAAATTTGAAGTAAAAGTAACAATAAAATAAATATACGATTGATATAGTTTCAGAACAACTAAATATATATTACAAAAATTTAGAACAATACATAATTCCAAAATAATGCAGTAAGTATTAAAAAATATTTAGTACGTTTGCTCTAATCTTTGGTTTAAATAAAGATCTTAAGCTCCTATAAGTGTTTTGTCCTCAAAGTTATTCAGATAGTTTTTTACCTCTAAATTTTATTTCTGTCTTACTAAAATTAAAATTTATTATAAATGTTAGACAAGAAATCATAATAAAAACAATAATGTAAATATATTAGTATGTACAACATTATTAAAACAAAATAAAACTATATTAGAAAATTGGGTTAAATATGTTTTTGTCTTAACTTTCAGTAAATTTTGGAATTAGTCCATTTCGAAACTTTTGACCAATTTAGTCCTTCATCTTTCAAAATATGTGAATTTAATTTTTTTAGTTAAATTTTGTTAAATTTATATGACATTTCAATCGCGTTTCATAATCACATTTGACTTAACATTAAAGAAAAAATGTTTCAAACAATATAAATAACTCAAATACAATACTGATATGCGTAAAAAATATTAAATAAACCTAACAAAATTTGATTAAAAGGACTAAATTCATGTATTTCGAAAGATGAAAGACTAAATTAGTCTAAAGTTTCGAAATGAACTATAAAAGTTAATGGATCAAAAATATATTTAATCGTAGAAAATTAAGTATATCTAATTCAATTCTAATAGGATGTTAATAATATTTAATTTGTTTTAATAAAATGTCACAACAAATCATACTTTTATCATTGTATATTTAATAGATCATATTTAATATATTATAATTAAAGTGTATTATCCTTAAATGATAGGATGTAATTATGTCCTGAATTATAGGATCTATAGTTTTACATTTGAATAATAGAAATTCGATTAAATTTTTATTTTAAATGCTGTTATTATATTTTCTAAATTATTTTTCAATATTATATATATATGTGATATACCTATTAATACAATTATTGTATTATAACACTCATCCGAAAATGGAGAAATTCAGAAGGAGGAGACAAGTATAAACCTATATAATGACTGAATATTATATATGTTGGTAGATTAAGATTAAGATTTTGTAACAAATGGATGAATTGGATGTTCATCAACAATCTCAATTTTTATCAATGGTAGTCTCAAGAAAGAATGATCATGTTCTTGGTAGTAGCATATTAAGAGTAATACATGCATACATACATAAATATCATAAACAAAACACTATAAAATAGGTAAAACTCATATTTTTGTGAATTGTTTACACATATTTATGAGTTCTCGGAATAATTTTTGTCAGTATTTTATCATGGTGAATTGTTTATTCTAAGACACTTGAGTGTTGATGAGGTTTGACTGAGTATAACATACTTTTGAATTTTAATTTACGATTATTTTAGTTTTCTATGAAACATACCATTACCGCCACCTTCTCTTGATTGGACTAAAAATTTACTGTGACAGACAGATTTATCAACAAAATCTAACGGTTGGTACTGTAATAATAAAATAGTAACATAAATAATTAGTTAATAATAAAATAATCCACGAGAAGAAATTACGTTGATAATTTTAGTGAAAGCGAAATTTACGGCAGATCCTTTATTCACCGACATAAAAGAAAATAATTTACGTTGAATCTTATAGTATAAATAATATAAACTATACAATTATATTAAAATAATTGATTCTAGAAAAAGGTGATGGTGAGTGCCACCATACTCGAATATAATTAACAAAACGGTGTACAATTATAATTTGAACTCGTATAGGTTAAAAAAACAATGAGATTGTGCGACACAGACCCACCAATAGTACTGTGACACAAGGTGGGTTCCTTCTATTAATTTTCTTATCTATACAATGCTATCATTATTTTGACCGAAGAACAACAGTAGTGAGTAGAGGGGTTCACGAGTTGGTCCTTAGGAAAAAACCAAAGAAACTCGGGAAACTCGCGAACATGTTGTAAAATATTCCTATCCCACCACGGGAATTATGCACCCATGTTCCTTAATTTATAGATCAATGGGGTAAACACTGTTATTTAATCACAACACAACACACTGAACTCAACAAAGCATTCAGCTTAGTCTAGTTTTGGTTTGTTTGTAGAATGGGAAAACACTGTGAGGAAGAAGAGTGTGTTGGTTTCAGCTACGATGTGTTCATCAGTTTTAGACGTGAAGATACTGGGAACAGTTTCATAGGGCATCTCCGAAAAGAGTTGGGTAGGAAGGGAATAAACAGTTTCGTTGATGAGAGCGATGTGAGTACAGGGGAAGGTCCTTCACATGCTCTGTGTGAGGAGGCCATCGAAGAATCTAGGGTTTTCATCGTTGTGTTTTCTGAGAACTATGCGTCTTCCACATGGTGTCTTGACGAACTTGTTAGAATCATGGAACGCATCGACAACATGAACACGAAGCAACTTTTTTTCCCAGTGTTCTACCATGTAAATCCCTCGGATATACGGCACGGCAAAAATAGCTTCCGAGAACACATGAAGACACATGAAGATAAGTTTGGAAAAGAGTCGCAGAGAATCAAGGCTTGGAGTTCTGCTTTGTCTAAAGCAGTTAACTATTCGGGGAAGCATATTACTACTACCGGGTATGTACTACAACAATTCCATTCGATCTTATTTCTATTTCATCCTAAATTTCGGAAAAGAAAAAAAAAATCTACTTTGATTTTTTACGCTTTTTTTATTTTGAGATACTTTTGACCATAAATTTGTAAAATAGGATCATTTGAAAATTTAATTGTAAAATTGGATTAAGTCGTTATTACGAAAGATGACATTAAATACTAAGTCGTCCTCCATCCAATCAGTTTCTTTTATTTTTTTTAAAAAACAAAGTTGTAATCTTATATAATGTCTTATTTTTTAATTTTTTTGTTAACCTTGCAAATTTTTATTTGTATTTCAAATTTCTCACTTTTCAATTTCTTTAACCTTGGAGTTTTAATTTTTTTTTACAAAATTTTGTTAATAGTAGATTAATGTTTATTTTTATTTTTATTCCAATTTATTTTTACCACTTGTTTCAATAAAAAAAACCTAAAAATGAATAGTCATCTATGACGACTTCATTGTTCATATAAATAAAAATCGAATTTTTATATGATGATTTTGTTTTTTGAAAAAAAAAAAGAAGAAATGGTTAATGTTGTCCTCCACTTGATCTGTTTTGCAAAAAAAAGATTAGAATGACATTTTTTACAAATTCGACTTAAAATCTACCACAAATACAAAAAAGGCCGATTCTGTAATATATAATGTTTCTATTTTAACGCTAGGAAATTTTGTGTATTCATAACGTGTAATCGTTATTGTTTTGTGCTATTTGTTATCTGCCTATTATCTACTACAATAAATACAATGCTTATTATTTAACAAAAGAAATCCTGATATCAAGCAAATAATTAATGCATTTTTGCTCCTATTAGGTACGAAAACAAATTTATTGAAAAAATTGTGAAGAAGGTTCGTAAAAGTATAGCTCCTAAACCTTTATCTACCGGTGAAAATCTTGTTGGACTTGAGCCCCACATAGAAGAGGTTATGTCACTTTTGGACATGAAGCCTAAGGATAAAACTGTAAGAATGTTGGGCATATATGGATTTGGTGGGATTGGAAAAACGGAACTTGCCAAAGCTTTGTATGACAACATTGTTCAACACTTTGATGCTGCAAGTTTTCTTGGCGGTGTCGGAGAAAAATCAAACACAATCAATGGCATGGAAGATCTACAGAAGACACTTTTATCTGAGATGTTAGAGGAGTTGGAAACTAAGTTGGGAAGCACCGAGAAAGGAATATACGAAATAAAACGAAAGCTTCACCAAAAGAAAGTTCTTTTAGTTCTTGACGACGTTGATGATAAAGAGGAGTTAGAAAAGCTGGCAGGAGGGTGTGATTGGTTTGGTCCTGGAAGTAGGATCATTATAACGACAAGGGAAAAAGATGTGCTAATTGCTCACCATGTTGGAAATATTTATGAAATGAAAGAACTTGATGAACAACATTCTTTAGAGCTCTTTTGTTGGAATGCATTCGGACAAGGTTGTCCTAAACCAGGTTTTCAAGATGTGTCCGTGCGTGCTGTGCATTACGCCAAAGGTCTTCCACTGGCTTTAAAAGTGATAGGCTCTGACTTAGCTACTCTTCATGAAGAAAGTTTAGAAGCTTGGGAAGATGCATTGGAAGAATATGAGAACACTCCTCCAAAGAAAGATATTCAAGATGTGCTCAAAATAAGCTACGATAGATTGGATAATGATGCCAAACAAGTTTTCTTGGACATAGCTTGTTTCTTTAAAGGGGAGAGAGTAGAATACGTGAACAAGATACTTGACGAATTTGGTTCAGCATCCAAAATAAAACTACTTGCTAATAAATCTCTCGTAGCTGTCGATAAGGGTTGCCTGAAGATGCATGATCTAATACAGGAAATGGGTAGAGAGATTGTCAGGAATGAAGCACCAAATAATCCTGGTGAACGTAGCAGAGTATGGGATTATGAAGATGTTCTTGAAATACTAAACGAAGATTATGTAATCATCTACTCTTTTACTCTATTTCTTTTCAATTTAAACATTATAGTTTTTATATTAATTAGAATATATGAAGTTGATGTTGCTTCTTTGTACTTGTGATAAAGGGAAGTGACAAGATTCAAGGGATTGTGCTTGATCCCCCTCAGGAAGAAAAGGTAAATTGGAGTGGTACCGAGTTTGAGAAGATGAAATGGCTCAGAATTCTCATCGTTCGAAACACATCCTTTTCATCTGAACTTCAACATTTACCAAATCATCTAAGACTGCTTCACTGGGAGAACTATCCTTCAAAGTCTTTCCCACCAAAATTTCATCCAAAGAAAATCGTTGTCTTCAATT
>Ga0214544_1007702_pt1 | contig 18635 bp, 10 predicted proteins | sample CNSS3metaG_FD_160074 | JGI IMG/M metagenome (GOLD analysis project Ga0214544, IMG submission 160074) | Root nodule microbial communities from cowpea collected in UCLA plant growth center, Los Angeles, California, USA - CNSS3 | ecosystem: Host-associated > Plants > Roots > Nodule | place: USA... | reverse complement strand
ATGAGTTTTGGCGCGCTATCTTAATAAATTGAAATTTTCCCGCGTTGGGATTTTTATCGAGATGGCTATTAATGCAATTATTTATTTTAATATTTATTTTTTAGTAATATTCCCTAGGGATGTTACACAAGTTGTGGAAATATCCACTGGTTACCTAAGGAATACGTTGGTGTAAATTTTGTGTCCTAGAGCCAAATCCACGGGTTGTGGAAAAATCCCTAAGTTACTTGTGGAACCTTCTATTTGTTTCTTCACCTTTAACTTGAATTGTCATCTCCCCTCTATCATGTGTGACATTTGTTTTTTTCTCTGTGTTTATGAAGTTTTACTAGTTATTCTTGAACATTTTTATTATAGAGTGCTTATTACATGAAATTCTGAATTATGATATGTGAATATGATGAATGAGTTGTGTACGATTGACGGGTATGTTTTATGGAGAAGTGATCAGGTTATAAGTATGAAACAAAATCAGTGGAATGAGATGGTTAAAGTTGGATTGCATCTTTGTTTTGAAGTGTTGGATTCTGAGGAAATGTGATGATGGTAAGAGAGTGAAAGTGGATTCTAATGGAATGGAATTAGAAAGTTAATTTGAATCGTTTGTTGCATAAGGATTGTGCTTCTAATGAAGAAGTGCAGTCCTCACTAGTAGGCTATTATGCATTGACTAGGGATATGTGTTGGTCAGAAGCTATCATATACTCTACTAGGCTTACAAAGTCATATAGAGTGTCATGGTCTATGTGGTGAAAGTTGAAGGAGGTTCTTATGGAGGGATTAGAGGTGGGACGACTAATCTGGTGATGCCATAACTAACTTACCCTGTCCAAAGGAAATTGATTCATGTTGGTTATACCAAGTGGAGCTAGGGCCTTTGCCGCAATCCACTTTTCGTTCGACCAAGTGGAGTCAGGGCCTTTGCCATAATCCATTTTTATGACAGGTGCACAACTTCTATGTCTGAGTTAATGCATGGATCCGGATAATTGAGTCTAGAAATTCTGCAATTATATGTTTGGTATTTCTTTTTATGAATGCTTGAAATATGCTATTTTATAATGTAACAAGTTTAAATGCTATATGATTATTTCTTTTATAAACTAGGTTACCCTTACATTTTGTGTCTCTTGTTGTTTGTCTTTCTTTTGCGATGATCACCTATTCGGTGTGATGAGTCATTATTTTCTTGCATTCCACTAGCCTTTGTGTACCCATTTGATAGTTGTTCTGTGCTTAATTGTTTATCTTTAGTGAATTTTCATCTGTTGGGATTTATTGGGCCACTGTTCTGAATTTAGGTTAATTTCACATTATTGGGCCTAATTTTCGTTTTTAATTATTTTTAGGTATTTAGGTGAAGCAATTTTGGAGCTAGCACATTAATCTTCAGATGAAGAGAGTTGCCATGTCATTTCCAAATCATTGCCACGTCTGCATCATGTCAATCAGCCCGTCCACGTCATTGGGCCATCATTTTCTGCCTATAGTGGCATTTTTATAATTCTGAGTGGCAGAATGACATTTTTGTAAATAGGAGTGCATTTTTGTAATTCGGTTGGGTTTTGTTATTTCTTCGTTGTGGATTTGCGTTTTAATTGAAGAACCCAATATGTTTTTGCTTAATTTTCAGAGTGTGAAATTCGTTTTAGTTGATTTTCATGCTTAATGAACTGTGACAAATTCATGAATGTTTGTATTACTTAATTGCATGTTCAATTTGTGGTTAACCTTCGCTTAGTTGTTTAACAACGAGTTTTATGAGGAATAACGAAATCAATTCAATTTGTAATCTGTGATGGGTGAAATTTCATTTGAAGGAAGGAATCATTGTTGTTTTCGTGATTGTTTAATCAAAACTCCAATTACATTTTAGTAATTTTGTGTTGAAACTGAATCAGTCAAACCCCCCTGTGTTATAGGTGTTGTGTTTGTCTAGAAAATGAAGCTTTGAACAAGAACATTTGTCGTTGAGAGACGACTCTGGTTGGTTACCACATATTACATTTATCTGTTTTAATTTCGTGGGGTACGACCTCTATCACGGTGGGAGTAGATGAGGTTGCAGGTTTAAAGACACCTTTGGAGGATGAGGAACCATCCGTTAGGTGTAACGTCCCATTTAAATAATAATATAATTAAATGAAACATTACACAAAATAATATAAGAAGCAAAGTCATGGAGTATAATTGATGGAGGTCGTACCCCACCAAATAATTAAAACAGTTAGATGCAGTATGCAAAAGTTGAACCAAGTCGTCCCCCAACGACCAATATTTTCATCCAAAGTTTCAATTTCTAGATGAACACAACAATATAACACAGGGGGTTTGGCAGATTCACGCAAAATTTAATTCACAAAATTGCAGAGAAATTTTACAGTTATATGAAAACACAATGATTCCTTGCTTCAATTGAAAGTCCACCAATCACAGATTACAAAATTAATTGTTCTATTCGAATATGCTCTCATGAACCATAAGTAATCAACTAAGCGAAAATTACCATGTATTCAATATGTCATTAAGCACAACAAATTCCAGGCAGTCAACACCCACAGATTGAAGCAAGTTGTGACAAAACCCATAAACATTAAGCATGGATACAAGGTATTAAAATGTGCACACACAAATTTGAGATTAAGCATGCATCAAAAACGTATTTATCATCAAAACGCAACCTGAAATAGAGGCAATTCCAAATACAACACAAAAACAACCAACAATCTCATGGTTTCATTTCAATTTCGTCAAAGAATCAATGCAAAAAGGTTAGCTAGACATGGAAAATGGAGAACACAAGCTCTTCAAAACTGGAATCACGAAAACAAAATCAAAAGCCCTAACTTACGAATTCTCCCAATGCGATTTCAACATCAAAAGCAAAATTCTAGAGCTTCAATTGAACGAAAAACACTGCTATGGTATAAAAACTGAAAACCCCATCAATGGGTGTTGTTCTAAGTCAATACAATCCACATTACAAGATGCCCAAGCTACCAAATGAATTAAAAACGTAAATCCCACATTGGGTGTTGTCAAATGTGCATAGAAATGGTAAAAACTAGTGCAAAAACATCAAAAACGAAGAGAGCACCTCCATGGACACCCACCAAAGCTTGAAAACGTGAAAATGGAGGTTGGAGAAGAAGAGATGCGGCTGCCAATGCTAAATGACCTAAAATCTCGTGGTCAAATCAACTCTGCCACTACTATTTACAAAAATGTCATTATTGAGTGCAGAATTACAAAAATGACACTACTAGGCCTCAAATGTTGGCCCATTCACTTAGATGACGTGGAAATGATGTGGCAATGATGTGGCAAGTCTCTTCAACTAAATATTAATGTCCAAGCTCCAAAATTGCCTCACCCAAATACCTAAAAATAATTAAAAACGAAAATTAGGCCAAATAATGTGAAATTAATCCAAATTCAGAATAGTGGCCCAATAAAGCCCAATAGATGAAAACATACTAAAGATAAACAATTAAGCACTGAACAACTATCAAATGGGTACACAAAGTCTAGTGGAATGGGGGAAAATAATGACTCATCAATAATATTTATCCTTACAAATATCCAAGGTACTTATAATGAAATATTGAAACACACCACGATGCCAATAACAAAATAGCGTAAGGGATCGACAGTATCCAAAAATAAATGCTCAAAGAGTAGACAATACATGGGCCACAACCCTAAAGTAAACTCAGAAAAAAAAGCGAAATCCGACCCAAGACGAACTAAGCAGTGGAATCTCCATTACTCAGTTGACCACAAGGAGTTCTCGCATATGCTCACATCAATAAATTGATGATCATCGCAAAAGGAGAAAAACCACACATAGCACATACAAACAAGCAGAAAGGGTAAGCTAGAGTAGAAAACATTTTATCATGCCATTGCATACAATTTTATAGCCAAAGATACATACATCAACCAAACATGTGAAGACTCGCAAATGAAACACTACGACTTAAGACACAATTATCCGGATACATATAATTAGTCAGATTCATTGGATGCTTGCACTTGTGGTGGCCTCTACTGCTTTGCAAAGCCATTTGCCAATGGGTTTCACCCTACCACTCACAAGGTAAGCCTTCAAACATCTAAGGCCTCTTGCTACTCACACCACTTGAGTCAGTACGCTCTATGTGAGACTCACTGACTCTTTAGAGTGTTAGGATGCAATCCTTACTTGAATCCTTACCAAATTATATAATGAGGCACCACCACGAACTTTGTGGAATTACATACTAAGTATGAGGCACCACCATGAACTCTCACTAACAAGGGTCATGGAATTACGTCCTAACATGAGGCACCATGATGCAACCATCGTGGAATTACGTCCTGAAAAATGAGGCACCACGATGAGATCTAACCTAGAGATTCATGGAATTACATCCTGACCAATGAGGCCCCACCACGAAACCTTCGTGGAATTACGTCCTCACCATACATAAAATCATGTCTCACCAACCAAGTATGAAATTATCATGCATACCAATCTCATTCCAATATATTATCAACCATCCAACCATATATCATGTGAATATCATGCCAAACTCATTAATTCCATACCAACATTTATAACTAGCCATCCCATTCATGTTCCATGCCAAGACCATACCAAAGTCATCATCTAGCCCATACAATCAGAGATTTCATGCATATTCACATGCCTCATACTTTAACCAGAGCAAATCATCCAATCATACAATCATTAACAACCATGTGAGAAAACAATGTGGTCTGCGTCAGGTGTCGCTCAAGCTAGAAGCCCTTGCTCAGGCGAGAGGAGTTTATACGATCCTATCCAGAAAAGAGTATGATCGTTTCTGAATTTGAATCCTCAAGAGGCATAACACGAATAAATCAGAGAAGAACGTGAAATAAGACACAAATGAAGGACGTCACAATCTAGTAGATCGATAAGTCAAGTGAAGATTCACCACAAAGATGTTAATCTTTGAAAAGAACCGGAGGCCTAAGCCAAGAACAAAGAGAATCCTCTCTTTAATGAAATCAAATTCAATATATGACTAAAAGTGTCTACAATAGTTTTTGGTACCCCTATATATAGGCATATGAGTTTAAGAAAACCTAAGAACCCTACAAGAAGGCCCAAACAAAAACATAAACTAATTTATAAAAGAAAGCCCAAAGCCCAAAAACATAACTTATTTTCTAAAAGAAAACCCAAAGTTTAAAAATATAAATTAATTTCCTAATAACTATCCTTCAAGAGTGCTCCAAGCCATGATCTTCATATCCTTGGAATTTCCATTTGCAATTGCTTGTAGTATCCAGAGTGTTGAATAGATGTGATTTTCCAATCTCTTGCTCCTTGCCCTTGTCATATGTCCTTTGAATTATAAAGGTTCATCTTCAAGTTCTTCTTGTATGGAATCTAGGAATAGTCCTCTATCATTCCCTCCTTCTTGAATCGAAGTTGTCCTCAATTTCGAACCTACATCAAATGGAGACAAGTCATTAATATTGAAACAAGAGCTTACCCCAAAATCTTCAGGTAGATCAACAACATCGGCATTGTCATTGATTCTTTTAAGAACTTGTAATGGTTCATCTCCTCTTGGTAAAAGTTTAGATTTCCTTTAAGAAGAAAATCTCTCCTTCCTAAAGTGAACCCACACCCAATCACCAGGTTCAAACTTGATCTGCTTCCTCCCGTGGTTAGCCTTAAAGGCTAACTTCTCCATCTTCTTTTCTATTTGGACCTTTACCTCTTTATGCAAGTTCTTGACAAAGGTTGCTTTGGCAAGTCCATCTTTATTAGTCATAGAATCAATATCAGGTAAAAGGTAACAAATCTAATGGAGTTAAAGGATTAAAACCATATACTACCTCAAAAGGAGACATTTGAGTAGTAGAATGAACTACCCTATTATAAGCAAACTCCGCATGAGGTAACCATTCCTCCCAAGTTTTCAAATTTTTGTTTACAAAACATCTAAGGAGTTGCGAAAGAGTTCTATTTACCACTTCTATCTGGCCATCTGTTTGAGGATGACAAGTTGTAGACAAGAGAAGCTTTGTACCTAACTTACCCCACAAGATCTTCCAAAAATAGCTAACAAATTTGACATCCTTATTTGAGACAATGCTCCGTGGAAAGCCATGTAATCTTACCACTTATTTGAAAAATAAATTGGCCACATGATTGGCATCATCGCTCTTGTGGCAAGGAATGAAGTGGGCCATCTTTGAGAACCTATCAACCACAAAAAAAAACAGAATCTTTTCCCCCTTTGGACCTTGGGAGACCCAAAACAAAATCCATACAAATATCGGTCCAAGGAGAGCTAGGAACAGGTAAGGGCATAAACATCCCATGATGCATTGACTTAGATTTAGCATGCTTACAAGTGATACATTTATTACAAAAAGAGTGCACATCATGTTTCATGTGAGGCCAAAAGAAATGATCATGCAATATGTCTAAGGTCTTTTTGAACCCCAAAATGTCCCATTAAGCACCCTTCATGAGCTACTTTTACAAATAATTCCCTCATTAACCCTTTAGGCACACACAACTTTGTTCCTTTGAAAAGAAATGCATCATGCTTGAAAAATTCTTTAAAAGCTACTTTTTCACAACCAAAATCATGGTCATCCACATACAATTCCTTAAACAGTTCAAAACCAAGGATTTTAGTTTCAACCATAGATAATAATACATGCCTCTTAGATAATGCATCAGCCACAACATTTGCCTTACCTGATTTATGCTTAACAACATAAGGAAATTGTTCAATAAATTCTACCCATTTAGCATTTCTTTTATTGAGTTTACCTTGGCTCTTAAGATATTTAAGGGATTCATGATCACTATGAATTACAAATTCCTTAGGAAGCAAAATAATGTTGCCAAGTATGCAAAGCTCTAACAAGGGCATATAACTCTTTGTCATAAGTGGAATAGTTTTCCACCGCCCCTTTCAACCGTTCACTGAAATAGGCTATAGGATGCCCTTCCTGCAAGAGAACACCACCTATGCCCACATTTTAAGCATCACACTCTATCTCAAAGGATTTGTCAAAATTTGGTAAAGCTAAGATAGGTGCATGTGTGAGTTTGTATTTGAGACTATCAAAAGCATCTTGTTGTTCCTTTCCCCACTTAAACCCCACATCTTTCTTAACAAGTTCATTAGTGGAGATGCTATGGTGCTAAAATCTTTGACAAACCTTCTATAGAAATTAGCCAAGCCATGAAAACTTCGTACCTCACTTGCATTCTTAGGGATGGGCCAGTCCCTAATGGCTTTGACTTTTTCCTCATCAACTTGTACCCCTTTTGAGCTAACTACAAACCCTAGGAAAACAACTTCATGTGTACAAAAAATGCATTTGTCCTTATTGGCATATAGTTTTGCGTGGCCCATGTGTGAATAAAGTGTTTTGCTATATATCAAAGTATCATGAAAATATACAACCATAAATTTACCAATGAAATTCCTCAACACATGGTTCATTAACCGCATAAAGGTGCTAGTTGCATTGGTTAACCCAAAAGGCAAAACCATCCATTCATACAAGCCAAATTTAGTTTTAAAAGCAGTTTTCCATTCATCTCCAGCTCTCATCCTTATTAGATGATAACTGATTTTTAAATCTATTTTGGAAAAATAACAAGCACCGTGCATTTCATCAAGCAAGTCATTAAGTCTAGGGATAGGATGGCGGTACCTTATAGTGATATTGTTGATGGCTCTACAGTCACTACACATCCTCCATGATCCATCTTTCTTAGATACCAGAACTACTGGCATAACATAGGGACTCAAACTTTCCCAAATCCATCCTTTTTCCAAAAGTTTCTCCACTTCTTTCTGTATCTCTTTGGTTTCTTTTGGATTACTCCTATAGGCTGGCCTATTAGAAAGGGATGCACCCGGAATGAGATCTATATTATGCTCAATACCCCTATGAGCAGGTAAACCATGAGGGATGTCTTGAGGAAAGACATCATCATATTCTTTGAGAAGTTGTTCCATACCTAAAGACAAAGAAGCTTGTACAGAAGACAAACAAATATTGTTAGGCATAAGCAAATATAAGGGTTATTTTGAAATCAACACTCTGTTGAGCTCTTTTGCTCTCAAGAAAAGACTTTTATCACTCTTTACTTTTTTACTTGCCTTTTTTTGTCTTTTTCTGGAATTTTGTCCCTTCTTTTCACTCTTGCTCTCTTTTCACTCGCATCTTAAGCTGATCCTCACAAATATCTCTAGGAGATAAAGGTGTTAGGGACACCTTTTGACCCTTAAACAGGAAAGAATACTTATTGGCTAGACCATCATGGGTTACCTTTCTATCATATTGTCAAGGCCTCCCCAATAGTAAGTGACTCGCCTCCATAGGTACCACATCACATACTACCTCATCAACATATTTACCAATAGAAAAAGCAATGTTCACCTGCTTATCTACCACCAATTCTCCATCCTCACTCAACCATTGCAAAGCATAAGAACTAGGGTGTATAGATGTCACCAAACCAAGCTTCTCCACGAGCTGTTTACTTGCTACATTTGTACAACTACCTTCATCAATGATGAGGGAACACACCTTTCCCATAACCGTACATCGAGAATGAAAAATATTTCTTCTCTGGGTCTCATCTTCCTCCTTATTCATACTACCCAACAACCGCCTAACCATCAAGAGATCTTCATCCAAAGGGGGGACTTCACTCTCTTTTTCCTCCTCATCACTACTAGATGATTCAGATGATTCACCCGCGGAATGCTCACTAATGTACTCACCATTCGCCAACAACATCATAGTTCTTCTGTTGGAACATTCAGCTGCGATATGTCCTCTACCCAAACATTTAAAACATTTTATTGCACTAGAACGTGAAGAATCATCGTTACTAGCTTGAGAAGTTACTTTACCATTTGAGGACTCCTTCTCCTCAGATTTAGGAATGGTAGAAGTAGCTCCCTCCTTCTTATATTTCTCCTTATCTCTCCATAAGGTGGATGACTTCCTATAGGCGCTTCTTCTCTTGAGTTGTTGTTCCACTCTGGTGGCTTGGTGAATAAGATCCTCCAAGGTCTCATAATGGTGCATTTCCACCACATCTTGAATCTCCCTATTTAATCCATTCAAGAATCTAGCCATTGTAGCCATATGTGTTTCTTCCACTTCAGCTTTCATCAAGGTGACATCCATCTCTTGAACATACTCTTCAACACTCTTATTTCCCTGTGTAAGTCTTTGTAATTTGTTGAAGATCTCTTTTTTATAATAAGGAGGCACAAATATTTCCTTCATAGCTACCTTTAATTACTCCCATGTAGAAATAGGCAACCCCCTTCTTCTGGCTATGTCCACGGTGATTTGATTCCACCAATTCATAGCATAGCCTTCAAACTCAAAGGAAGGCATAAGCACCTTATCATCATCTTCATAATCGTAAGAGTTAAAGATTTGGTCAAGCTTCATTTCCCATGCCAGGTAGGCTTCCGGGTCATTAGCTCCATTAAATTTAGGAATTATAATCTTCCTCCACATCTTATCTCTTCGAGGTGTGTGGTTCCCGAACTCCTCTCGTCTTTGGCCTTGCCTTGGCCTAAAACCATGCTCCTCCTCATCATTATCCCTCCGAAGCATGTGGTTCCCAAATACCTCTCGTCTTTGGCTTCTCCGTGGTCTAATAACATGTTCTGCTTCATCATTATTAGAAGAATAGTCTGGATCATCATGTCTCCTTCTTCTTCTCTCCACCCCCTCTAATCTCACGCTCACATCTTCATTAGACTTTTGGAGCCTTTTGAACTATTGTTGATTGTGTTGTTGCATTTGATTCATTTGTAATGTGAGCTTATCAAGTGCAACCATGAATGTCGCAGTCTTAGGTGATACAGGACCACTATTCTGGGAAGAAGTCATGTCCTGCAAGCAAATGTTAGCAATAATATTTTTTTTTTGGATCTCACCACTCTACTAAGTGTTTCACTCAATTTTCCACTCGTGTATCACACATATAGGCTTTCTCTTTAACGTACTCTCTTGCCTTTTAGCACTGAAATTCCCTTTAGGCCTTGGCAAAGAACTCTAGTAACTTAAGCAAAGAGTGAACAAACAAAGTGAAAAGCGTTGCGAGATCTAAGTCTTGCAAGTAGAAATAGAAAATAAGAAAGTTAAAATTAGAAAATAATAGGACTACCAAAGAGATTTAAATGATACAACACCAAGACTTTAAGAGAAAGACGGATTGCAAGTAGATATCAATAAACCACAATTAAATTGCAATAAAAATTGTGTTGAACTCCCTATTTTTTTTTATCCTTCTTTTTTTTTAATATATATTTGTTTCCTTTGTACTTGATCCACAATATTTTTTTGTTGTTTTTTTTTTGCAGTTAAACACAAAAACAAACTTAAACAATTGATCCTTCAAACCCTCATACTCATGTAAATCAAAGTAAGTGCACTTGCAAATCCCAAACAAAATAACAAATAATTTCCACAAATCAAATGTAGAAATACACAATTTAAATAGAGAACAGAAAAGAAGAAAAAAGAATACGCCAAAGAAAAAAAATTCAACCAAAATGGAAACAAACTTAGGGGTTTTACTCCTTACAAATGAAACAAACAAAATTTAAAACAAAACACAGAACAAGAAGACATTGAAAAATTGTAATTTTTTTTTCATATGACAGAAAAATAACATAGAAGAGGAAATTCAAACCAGAACTTTGCTCTAGATACTAGATGATACGATCTTATCCAAGAAAGAGTATGATCGTTTCTGAATTTGAATCCTCAAGAGGCACGACACGAATAAATCAGAGAAGAACGCGGAATAAGATAGAGATGAAGGACGCCACAATCTAGCAGATTGATAAGTCAAGTGAAAATTTACCACAAAGATGTTAATCTTTGATAAGAACCGGAGGCCTAAGCCAAGAACAAAGAGAATCCTCTCTTTAATGAAATCAAATTCAATATATGACTAAAAATGTCTACAATAGTTTTTGGTACCTCTATATATAGGCACATGAGTTTAAGAAAACCTAAGAACCCTACAAGAAGGCCCAAACCAAAACATAAACTAATTTATAAAAGAAAGCCCAAAGCCCAAAAACATAACTTATTTTCTAAAAGAAAACCCAAAGTTTGAAAATATAAATTAATTTCCTAATAACTATCCTTCAAGACTGCTTCAAGCCATGATCTTCATATCCTTTGAATTTCCACTTGTAGTTGCTTGTAGTATCAAGAGTCTTGAATAGATGTGATTTTCCAATCTCTTGCTTTTTGCCTTTGTCATAGGTCCTTTGAATTGTAAATGTTCATCTTCAAGTTCTTCTTGTATGGAATCTAGGGATAGTCCTCTATTAGGAGTGGTCTCGCTCAAGCTGCAGGCTCTCACTTAGGTGAGATCGCAAACAGAGGCCTTGGAGGTTTTGCGAACTCTCGCTTAGGCGATGCCATCTCACCTGAGCGAGATGGTTCGTCGCTCAAAAGTTTAGTTTCCCGCCTGAGCTAGTGCTCGAGCAAAACCCTTGGGCGAGCTTCTGCTATTCTCGCCTAGGCGAGACGACCTCGCTTGGGCGAAAAAAACAGTTCTCCCTCATTGTTCCACGCCTTTAAAGCTAGATATTCATCCAAACAGCAAACCATGCATATTCTTTCCATCGTGGACATCACACAAGCACCAGAAACGCAAAACAGAACCAAAAATAGGCAAAACAGATTTAAAATACGAAACCCTAGCTTCCCTTACCTGGAAAATGTTAGCCAAGGTCTCAAACACTCAAAAAGTTGAGCACGGTAGCTCTAGGAACAACTTAGCTGGAACCAAGAGGAACAGAAGGAAACAAAGTTACCAAGAGGAACCTTAGCTGGAACCAAGACAACAATGCTAGAAAAGGAAAGTATTGGATGAGGGACAACTTACGTGGAAAAGGAATGAGTTCAAACTAGCTTGACCAAGGTGGTACCAAACCCTAGCAGAGCTTTTATGGAGAGAAAGGAAAGAGTAAGTGGTTGTCTTTTTGCAAGTGAGTGCAGAATGAGGGTGTTTGGCTACATTAGGGGCCTTGGCACCCTATGGGCCAGCCTTTAGGCCCATCTGCTTAGGATAAGCTCTTAAAAATTAGGGCAGAAAAGCAAAGAATTAAAGTGGGCCTTACATTCTCCCAACAACAAAATTTTCAACCTAAAAAATGAAGACTTACCAGGAAAACAGATGCGGATGTGACTTCCTCATATCCTCCTCTAAGTCCCAAGTAGAGTCACTATCCTCCGGTCCCAAACGACTTTGACTAGACTGATTAGTTTTCCCCTACGTTCCTCAACTTGATTATCCTCTAAAGCGATTGGTGGTACTTCCATAGTGAGATCCTTCCTGATCTGTACATCCTCGGCTTCCAACACATGAGACTGATCAAAGAAGTACTTCCTCAACTGTGACACGTGGAACACCGGATGAAGATTAGCCAACTGAGGAGGCAAGGCAATCTCATAAGCCATTGGCCCAATCCTCCTCGAGATCTAGTAAGGGCCAAGGAACTTAGGAGAAAGCTTCCTCGAGCGAAGTGCCCTTCCCACGCTAGTAGTTCGGGTCACCCTTAAGAACACGTGATCTCTACCCGCAAATTCCAAGGGTCTCCTCCTACGGTTCGCATAAGCATTCTGCCTACTCTAAGAAACTTGCATCCTATCTCTCACCATTCTCACTTTCTCAGTGGTCTGCTCTAACAACTCAGGCCCAACAAGAACTGCTTCCCTATCTTGATACCAACATAGAGGGGTCCTACACTTCCTTCCATATAAAGCTTCATACAGCATCATGCCAATGCTCGCATGAAAACTATTATTGTAGGTGAACTCTATTAAGGGCAATACTTGATCCTACGCACCCAAATGATCCAACACGCACATCCTTAAAAGATCCTCAAGTGATTGGATCGTTCTCTTGGATTGACCATCAGTTTAGAGATGATAGGCTGAACTCATGGTTAACTTGCTACCCAAAGCACTATGCAAGGTCTACTAAACATGTGAAGTAAATCACGGATCTCTATCTAAGACTATGCTCAAAGGCACCCCATGCAACCTCACAATTTCCTTAATGTATAGTTGGGCCAACTTGGCCATAAGCATACTTAGGTTCATTGCCAAGAAAGGAGCTCTCTTGGTCAATCAGTCCACTATAACCCAAATTGTATCATGACCTCTAAAGGTTCATGGCAAATGGGTCACAAAGTCCATAGCTATGTTATTCCATTTCCACATCAGTATTTCCAAAGGCTGTAGAATTCCACCGAGTCTTTGATGCTCTACTTTTGCCTTCTGACATGTCAAACAAGAAGACAGGAATTGTGCCATATCCTTCTTCATACCCTACCACCAAAAGGTTTCCTTGAGATCCTGATATATCTTAGTCATGCTAGGATGCAAACTAAGACAACTCTTATACCCTTCCTCAAGGATTAACCTCTTTACCTCAACAAGTGAAGGATTCTTTGTAATACATGTTTGCTCTAATATTAAGCCCTTCTACTAATGTACTAACAATATATCTACTAATCTACTTAAAATATAGGAAAACAAATACTGAACACATGTATTAATCTAACCCCACTTAGAATTTTGACACGTATTCAATTTGTTGATTTTTCTATCATTTTGTCTTCCAAATGTTATTAAATGGACAACAATATTCCTAATAAATTTATTAATCTACAAAACAACCACTTATGAAATACCCATGCCATCATACCTAATTTATAAAATTCTCATTACAAAAATTGTCATTCATATTATTAACAAATATAATTATTGTTATTATCATTATCATTATTAACTATAATAATAATAATAACAATAATAATAATAATTATTATTATTATTATTATTATTATTAACTATCATTATAATTACAATAACTATTATCACTAACATCCCAATTTTGTAGAGTACCAGATAGATGGTATAAAGGATTAGCTATTACAGTTATTCATAATATGCAGGATAAAAGAAAATCAAGGCACAAAAAAATGGCCATGAGCAGAAAGATAACATAAGACAGTTATCCAAAAGGATTGCTCACAGAGTTCACATCTCTTCACAAAATAACACAGTTCACAAAAAGTGCTCCAAAAGAGCATAAGAACAGGGCCTGGCCTAAACAGCCGCATCTCCCTCATCAGAACGACCACCAAGAATTTCCACATCTGTTCACACCAAGTATTTGGTGATCATTGCAAAAAGGAAAAGCCAATTAGAAAACAACCTATAAACAGAAAGGGTAAGTTAGAGATGAAAAAGAAATTTTCATCATACATATATAAACAAGCAAAGATCTTAAATATGCATTTCAATAAGCACACAAGACATGTGATGACAAACAATGCAAGACCCTCTGACTCAATTATCTGGATAAAATAAAAAGATCAGATTCACATGATGCTTGCACTTGTGGTGGCCTATACTGCTCTGTAGAGCCATTACCAATGGGTTTCACCCTACCACGCACAAGGTTAGTCCATGATCATCTAGGGCCACTATTGTAACATCCCGACCAGATATTACTAATTTAAATAATTAAAATAGGGATATAAGTATAAAATCGCATTTATGATAATTCCTTTTCCCAAAACACGGGAAAATTTAAAACTTTATTTCAATGCGCCAATTATAAAATCCATACGGCATTCAATTATTACAAAGATTAATTGTTCATAATATTCATTACAAAATAGTTCATGAAGAAAACTAGGAAAAAAAACTCCGATAGTTGGTCCACACTCCGACTCTAGGCATCCACACGCTCACCTGCATCAACATTTGCTCCCATGTAACAAGTTACATGATCATCGCCAAACACACATAGATAGGGTGAGCTTAAATACAAGAAGGACAATTACACATGACATAATTAAAGCATTTCATAACCATAACCCGTGTTAGCCCCAATCCTCAATCCTCCACTTCCAAACTTTCTGTTGCACGCATCTTGATTCTACACCCTTTGATGAGTACACTAATTGATCTTTGGTGCACGAGTGTCTACTCGCCCCTCTGACTACAGGCCACCACCTGATAGTCCACACGCGGAAATAAATTTGCCACGGCCTCACACTGCGACACCAAGTGGAGTTCCCCAAAATGAACAAAAGTTTGTAGTTGTTCCAGACTACCAAAACTCTATAAGATGCACTAAAGAGGGAAATCATTAGAAACCTCGTTGTACGAGCCACGTTCTCGCACACTCCACTGGACTTCCTAAACCACTACGCTACAACCTAGAGTGACCACGTGTTACCCCAATACAAGTTACACTCGTAACTAGGCCCCCAACAAAGCATCGCCTCATGACCTACATCCAAAGCAGTGTAGGAATCCTCCTCACGATCCAACTCTGCACCCAAAACCCCCTAGCGCACCTCTCGCGTCGTTAGGTGGAACTTGGATCCAGACCGCCTGAGAGACACCTCATGCCGCTAGGCGCCATATGCTTTCCAGAGCCTCTACCAAATCTTTTCTGCTTGTCAGGATCACATTTTCCGCCAGGCGCCATGCGTTCTAAGCTTCTCTAGTTTTCCCTTATCACCTGGCAGCACACCCCAAGCCGCCAGGCAACACACCCCAAGTCGTTAGGCGCCACACTAGTAATGTCATTGCTACTGGTTTTTGGCACTTTGAAGCAAGTTCCAACGAACCCCAAGCACTATACATACAATCCATAACATGAAATATGCTTATCCAGTCATAATCACACGACTAGATCATAGTCCAACACAATCCTGAAAAATCAAACAATATACAAAAACAGGAAGGATACAAAACCAATGCCCCAAAATATCGCACGGGCAATAAAATAATAATAATGATAATAATAAGAAAAACAACAATAATAATAATAACGATAATAATAATAATAATAATAATAATAATAAAATGACACAATACAAATAAATATAATAATAATAATAATAATAAAATAAAGTGAAACAATAACAGTAAAACAATAATACTAATAAGATAAAATAATAATAATAAAATAATAAAAGTAAAATAAAGAAATAATAATAAATAATAATGATAATAAAATCATAAATAAAATAAAATTATAATAATAAAATAATCATAAAATAAAATAATAATAATAATAAAGATAAATATAAAAATAAAATAAAATAAAATGAAAATAATAATAACAATAATAAAAATAATAAAAATAAAAATAGTAATATTAATAATAATAATAAAAATAATAATAAAATAATAACAAAATAATAATAATAATAGTATAAATAATAATAATAAAATAAAATAAATTAATAATAATAAACACAACAAGAAAATTTCTATTTAGTTAGAGAAATTAGCAAAGAAAAATATTTGTAGCTAATCCCTAGCTAATTTGCGAGGAAATAGCGAAAGAATAAAATTGTAGCAATTTTGTAGCAAAATAACTACAGATTTCCTAGAACATATAATTGTAACTAATTCCTTACTAATTTGGGAGAAAATGGCGAAAAAATAATTTGTAGCTTCTTCGTAGCAAAGTAGCTACAGATTTACTAGGACATATATTTGTAGCTAATCTTTCACTAATTTGTGACAGAATAGCGGAGGAATAAAGTTCTAGCTGGTCCATAGCATAATTGCTACAAATTTACTAGAAAATATATTTATAGTTAATCCTTCCCAATTAAAATGTATTATAATTATTTTTAATTTTAGTAATGATATATATTTTTCAATTTAAATTTTTTAAAATTATTTTTAGTTCAGATATTTTAAAATTATTTTTAAGTTAAATATTTTTTAAAATTATTTTAATTTAAATATTTTAAAATTATTTTTAATTTAAATATTTTAAATTACTTTTAATTTAAATGTTTTAAAATTATTTTTAATTACAATATTTTAAAATTATTTTTTTAAATATAATTGTATATACTTAAATATAAATTATAAGTATAAATATTAATAAATTAATTAAAATATATAATCAAATAAGATTGGAGATTAGATATATAAATTTTAATTTTAATAAAAGAATTAAAAGTCTAAGATAAATATAAATTAAAGAAAGAGATAGCTTATTATACTTTAACTAAAACTAATTATATTTTTTATTTACTATAATAGTTTTAAAAAAGAAATATTAAAGTTGTTTTCTATTTTTTTATTTAGAAAAAATATCATCAGTTACCCTTATAACTATTTTTTATAAATTTGAAAGAAATAACAGTTAAGTTATATTAGAAAGTTAAAACTAAAATTAATTTAAATATATATAAAGTAATTAATTGTAAGCTTTACAATTATTTTAGTTAAAAAGAAATAGGAATATTGAGATAATTGCTTTTACATAATAACATTAAGATAGATTTAATTTTAATTTTAGTAAAAGAATTTAAATTTTAAAAAATGTAAATTAAAACAAGAAAAAATATACTTGATACTTTAACTAAAAAATTATCCTATCTCTTTATTACAATAGTTTTACAACATTATTAAAAATTTTCTCTGATTTATTTAGATTTGGTTATTTAGAAAAAATGTTTTTTATTTGTTCACTAAAAAAATTAATTTTTATTAGGGATTGATTTTCTAGGATTATTCGGAACCGTTAGAATAAAAACAATTGTGTTAGGATTTTTTTAACCGTAATCGTAAGACCCACCTTTATCTGCTCCTTATTGTAAGAGGGACTGTCCTAAACTAGTTGGGCCTAGGACTGGCCCATAGGGTGTCCAAAGCCCCTAAGGCAGCCTAACCCCTCTCATTCTACCACACTTTGCAAAGACAATGCTCTTACCCTCTTTCCCTTCTAACAGAAGCTCTGCTAGGGTTTGAGTGAGCTCTCCTATTTTTCCTCTCCTTTGAACGATACACTCCAAGTAAGTTGAGCTCTCTATGTTCCCTTATTTTCTTCAAGCTTTAGTTCCATGCTAGTCTCTGTCAGAGCTCATTTTCATTCATTCCTCATTGTTTTCAGTTCCGTTGATTGCTTTCGCTTTAGGTGCTAGTCCGCTAAGGATCTCATTCGCTTGAGTTAGCATTTTCCAGGTAAGGGAAGCTAGGATTTATGTATTTAAAGTTATTTTGCCGATTTTTGGTCTGTTTGTATGGCTGTGATGCTTGAATGAGGCTGTTTGTCGAATAAAAATGTATGGTGTGCGAGTATGTTTGATTGATGTGGCGCTACTCTTTTTCCGCATTGCACACTTTTCGTAAAATGAAGATTCCTACTGCGTTAACCGTTAGATCGAGCTAAAATTTTAACAACATATTCTTAACACAAAATTCTTGACTTTGATCGGTCGGATCTTTAATCGGAGCTCTGTAGTGAGAGCAGTTTTTATCACAAGGTCGCTGTAGTTTGGTTGTTGACAACACTGCACACTTTTCGTAAAATAAACGTTACTACTTCGTTAACCGTTGGATCGTGCTGATATTTTAACAACTGATCTTTAACACATAGTTTTTGACTTTTATTGGTCCGATCTTGAATCGGAGCTCTGTAGTGAGAGCAGTTTTTATCGCAAGATCACTGTAGTTTAGTTGTTAACAACATTGACCTTGTTGCTTGTTTGGTTTACAACTTTCTTTATGGTTATTCAATT
>Ga0214544_1007699_pt1 | contig 18638 bp, 6 predicted proteins | sample CNSS3metaG_FD_160074 | JGI IMG/M metagenome (GOLD analysis project Ga0214544, IMG submission 160074) | Root nodule microbial communities from cowpea collected in UCLA plant growth center, Los Angeles, California, USA - CNSS3 | ecosystem: Host-associated > Plants > Roots > Nodule | place: USA... | reverse complement strand
AAATAAAAAAAATAAAAAAAAAAAAAAAAATTTTATATTTATAAATTTTTTTATTTATTTTTTTATAAAAAAAATTGTTTTTTTTTTTTTTTTTGTATTGTTTTGAAGGTTTTGATCCCACATTTCTTTTGACAATTAGTTAATATAATTTTTTTATCAAATTAATGATAATAATGTACAATAATAATAACATGACGTAAATAATAAATAAAGAAAATTAATTTAATTTAATATTTTATTGCTATATATTTCTATTACAGAAATAAATAATTAAAATCAAAAATAAAAAAATCAAAAATAAAATCAAATAATTAATTAAATATTTTATTGTTATTTATATTTTATATCATAATTAAAAATTATTAAGTAATAAATATAATAAAATTATATACTTTAAATTTTTATTTTCAGTAAATTAATTAAGTTTAATATATTTTTATTTCGGAAAATAATTTTTTTAATTATTAAATTTTATAATAATTTTTTTAAAAAATTAAAAAATTAATTGTAATTTATATATTTTTAATAATTTTTCTATCAATTATTTTAAAAAAATATTTTGCAAACTATTTTTTAAATATATTAAGATAAAAAGGTTGTTTTATTATATCAATTGAATCAAACCACTAACTTTTCATTCCTTTTTTCTCAATATAAACAAACACATTTTTCGCTATTTTTCTCTTCTTTTTCAATCTAACAGATCCATCATTAAGTCCAACCAAAAGCTTACAAATAATGCTAAAGTTCACATTACATCAAATTTCCAGTTCCAAAGTTAAGGTTATAGAATACTTTTGAATAGAAAAATAAAAAACAAAAATTTGGTGTAATCTAAAACAAGTGAAACCTATAAACTGAAGTTGTCTATCTAAGGAACTAGTAGTTGTACCAAAACGGTAAGTGAAAGGATAGGAAGATTGGTACGAACAAGTGATGGAATATTATATTATAATTGGAACCAAACTAAAAGACACTTTTCAACTTGGTATTCTAAATTGTTACTTATTTAGGAATTTAGTTCAATGATTTAATCTCCTAAAAACATATTTTTTACTGTTAATTTTTGAAATTTTTTATTTAACACTTTTTGTTTCTGTTTCTCAAAATAATAATAATAATAATAATAATAATAATAATAATATCTGTTTATTACATTACGAGAGACTAACTATTTTTTACTAGATCAAATTCTTATAGGTATTTTTTACAATGTTTTAATCGTCCATTTTAGATTCGGAAAGTTTTTTAATCTTCTAAAAATATCATTTTCGTGAAAATTTATAAAATAGTATTTTAGAAGAGATGATATTTTTAAAATAATGAGACTCTATTATTTTAATAATAAAATGTGTAAGTATAAATAATTTTTTTATAAAAGAGTCTCATTAATTAAAATTATTTTATCATTCTAATTCTTTTTTTAAGAGTCTTCTACCTTCTCTCTAAGATATCTTACTCCATGTTCATATTTTTGAAGATTAAAGACCATAGGATGGTTCCTTGCGACAAGCTAATTAAGATCATCCGATCAATTTCTTTATTTAGGATAAGTTATATTTTCTTCTTTTCTCATCCTTTATGCTTGATCTAGGTTCATGCGAGATGTTCTGGCTCGCATGTGTTATTGTGAGTTTTCTTTTGAATCTCTACTGACTCATGTTCTTGTAGGCAAGGTCGTATCGTTTTGTTGTCTTCAGGTGTAGAAAAGGGTTTTTCTGTTTGAGCTTGTGAGCAGTCAAGTCAAGGTAAGGGAAGCTAGAAACTATATGTGAGTATGAGTTTATAAAGTTGATTTTGGTACCTAATGAAATGTTGTAATTGCCTAATGAATATGAACTTGTTGTATGATTTGGTGTAAATTGGTGTGTTGTATATATGACTTGATACTTGATTTGTTTGGTGGGATTTTATGTTGATTGGGAAACTTAGAATATGATCAATTGAGCGAATTGGTACTCCTTTTCACGTAGAAATATTTTAAACCAAAATATGAAGGAGGAATAGCAAATTGAGCAATTAATCAAGTCTGAGCTCACTCAATTGCATAAAATTCTTCTATTGTGAACTAATATAATGCTAAGAAACATTCTCCACCACTAAGTGCCACTTTTTTGCGCATTGCTAGGCACGGAGCGGCATCCAGGTGGCATTGAACACCAGTGATCACTGCATGCCTAGTACCATTTTTGCTCCAAGGCGCTAAGCAACATTTCTCCACCGTTGAGCGCCTCTTTTGTGAATGTTTGAGCGCTAAGCGCCACTTATTGCGAGGGGAACGACATTGAGCACTAGTTTCATCTGTTCGCTCTATTTCTTTTCTCTTATATCCTTGATGATGTTTCTATTGAGTGAGCTACTCTGTTTTTTGTTTATGATTAGTAATGAATATGAGAATGATTTTGTGAGCTTGTGGAATGATGATGTTTAAAGAGTTTCAAGGGAAATTCTTTGTGATGGTATTATTAGTGTATGCCTAGATATAGGAGATGTCACGAAAGTATCATGAACTCTAATAATCATTCACACTCAAATGGAATAGAATGAGTTATGTGGTGAGAGTTGTAGGAGATCTTAGTCTTTGGACTTATTTTGGGTCCTAGGCATGAAAGAGATTAACCTTGTGAGTGGTTGGGTAATAACCCCTTAAGGCTAGACTATGCAAAGTCTAGGAACCATCACAAGTGCACACCTCTAGTGAATTCTATATCAAAGACATGTATCCGGATAATTGAGTTTATATATATATATATATATATATATATATATATATATATATATATATATAGACACACACACACACACACAAACACACACACACACAAACTTATCTTGTGGTGTGTTTTATGTTGCTTGTGTTGTTTGTTTCTTTTTGCAATGATCACTTAATTGTGTGAAGAGAGAAAGACACAACAATGAGACTTTAGAGTAAGGCTTAGGTTTTTTTTTTTTTTTATTTATACAAAAAGAGATACATATTTTGAAAAACTCTTAGATGTTTTGGGTCTAGTTTGTATATATTATATTTTATGGTTGTTTGTTATGGATAATTATATGAATATTATATATCTTATTATTATCTACTTTGTTTCATCAAAGTTTAAATGTTTTATTTAATAATTTTATACTATTAAATCAAAATGTTATAACTATTGTGAAATTTTATATATTTCGGTAAATAATATTGAGGCACATTAAATCTTGGTTTAATTATGTCCTTGGTTCCTATTTTCGTTCCAAAATATCGATTTGGTCTCTCTCTTATTATAAGTCTCAATTAGGTCCCCAGTTTTGTTTAATGGTATCAAAGATGGCCTTTCTGTTAAGTTGTGCTAAACGACATTAAGTGAACAGTGAGATATGTTCGCATACCATAAGTTGGTGACAAATTCAGTAGTAGACATGGTTAGAAGGGAATAGTTGGTATGACTTATACACAAGAGGACATGCCCTGGACTGTGGAAGGCATCACCTTTGATATTATTGTCATCCACAAGGAAAATCTCAAGAAGAATTATTTCAAGTGCAGGGGTTGCAAGAACAAACCGGACATTGTTTAGGTGGATGATCATTATCTTATATGCTGCTATAGTCAAAGTCCAAGGTGTTCCTTGTGTTGAATTCTTTGCCTTTCTATTGTCCATGCAGGTTTACATCCCTTACGCATGTAAATTGCTCTTCCAAGAGTTAATGGCTATGGCCATATTGCCAAGAATGCTTACAAAGGAGATTAAATCTAAAAAAGACCAAAAAAGAAAGGAGTATGATTATCATGTTTGACTTAGGCCACTACTATTATATCATGACTTGAACATCTCTAGAATATGGAACACGCTCATGAATTCTGAATATACCAATTTCATTTTATTCCATTTTCCAAATCTGAAATTAGAGAGATATTTCAATATTGGTTTCTTCAAATTTTGTTGCAATCCTTGAGATCTATGTTGTATTGTATTTGTAACAACAAATCCTACAACAACAATATTTAAGTTCAATTCTTATACAATTTAATGAAACGAGACAATTTATTGATTAGTGTGTTTTTTATTTACCATTTTTACTTTATATAAGCTCAATTTTTATACAATTTTGACCGACATCATTTAGATAAATAAGTTACATTTCATGTTAAATTATTCGTTATTTTACTTTTTGTTAAAGCCATGTATCAGTTGCCGGTGAGCTCATATGAGTTTCCAATGTACCATTAGACTTCCATTACAAGTTACGGTTTTATAATGATATTTGTTCGATAAAAAGATCATTTGAGTTCTTTCAAATTCAATCATCCTAAAAGTAATAAACATTTCTTATGCATATTTTCATAGTAACTTTTACATCTATTGTTGGTTAATTCTCTCAATACTAGTTCATGTCTATCAACTCATATACTTACCCACTAAATTATAAACAGTTATATTTTTTTCTTAAATACTCAATTTTTTTAGGAAATTTAATCAAATTGTTGTATTTATGTATGTGACCATGAGTATGGTTTAGAAACATGTTGCTGGTTACTTACCATGATGGGTTTATCTTGGGTCTTTCCACATTGGTTAATGGTGCAAGTAAAGAACAAATTTTTACCATGGCTTCCGGAGTTTTGTTGAAACTTTCAAGATCAAAGATGAAGCTTGAGGCCTAACTTTCCAATCACGATCAACCTTTGTGGAATCCCAATAAAGCTTCGAATAATAGAAGCCAACAGAATCTTCAATCTGTTTTATCTACATAAATCCTAATTTCAAAATTAATTTTAAATATTAAATCACATTTTTATTTCTCTACCATGTCACTAACTACTTTGATGTTTATGGTCCTAGCACACATAACCATGTCAACTCACATTTCACTTATCAACGTTTATCACAACTTAATAAAAAGGGCATCTTTGATATCATTAAATAAAAGAGGGACTAAATCGATATTTTGAAACAAAAATTAGAACCAAAGGTATAACTAAACCTTAAATCTTTTTATATTTCATAACCCTACCGTTGTATAATCAGAGTTGTACTCAGTATGGACCTCCAACCAATTGGGTACGAGTAATTTCTTCCACCTCCATAAATATAAAAAAATTTACTTTCTTATTTTTTATATAATTTTATAATTTAGAAAGTCAATTTGATTTCAAAATTCAAAATATTTTTAACTTTTGAATTATATAATTTGGAAGTTATTTTTTTTAAAATCTAAACTGTGCAGTCCGAAAGTAAAAGTTAACTTTGGATTTTGCGACTGGAAAGTCATATCACCCTCTCTTCTTTATTTTATTTAGTTTTCTAGAACCTTTATTGTCTCACTTTGAAGTAGATATCTAGATGCTAGGAATCCAAGTGTAAGTCTAAGTTTTACATTGAGTAAAAATGAAGGTCTATAAACTCATCGCCTTAAGGTTTTGGGTTGAGTGTGGTGTTAATCCCTTATGTGTGGGTTGGGCTCATGTCTCATTGGTGTTGTATCTCCCTAGTGATCCTCTCTCCAAAGATCCAATAGTGGTATCAGAGCCAGGTTCGTGGGTGACCGGCTTAGACGAGATCCTGAATCGAAAGTCTTCCTAACAATAGGTCAAGTAAGCATATTCTGTTAAGAAGAACGACAGTACAGAAAAAGGGGTACCCAAAAGTTAGCTCGAGGGGGAAGTACCAATGTGAAGGGACTCACACTTGAAGGGGAGATTGTTGGGAATCCAAGTGTGAGTCTAAGTTCTACATTGAATAAAAACAAATACCCACAAATCCATCGCCTTAAGGTTTTGGATTAAGAGTGGTTTCAATCTCTTATATGTGGATTAGGCTCATGTCTCATTGATGTTGTATCTCCCCGATGATCCCTCTTATAAGACCCAACACTAGTCTCCTTAACCAATTGAGAACTTTGTCACGATATTGATGCAACCAAAATTATATTGATCACACAAGCTTAAGCACTTGCAGTTTTTTTTTTTTTTTGGGGGGGGGGGGGTTGGTGGCCATAAGATCACTAGCTTATTGGAGAGGTGGAGAGCATGGAATGCTAGAGGACCTCTATGGTATGGTAAAGGTTGGAGAATTATGTAGTTTAGGCGACGAAGTGGTATGACTCGGGGAGCTCAAACTTTGAATGTAGGGTGATCTAGAAGGCAAATAAACAATAGAAGGAGATAAGAGGAAAGTTGGAGAAGAGAGGGACACATGACTTCCAAATTGCAAAATCCAAAAGCAAAAATGATAATTTTGGAATTGTGCAACACAATTTATTATTTTAAGAAAAAAAATTACTTTTGGATTTATGCAATCTGAAAGTAGAAAAATGATTTCTTGATCGCGCAATTTACGAAGGACAAAGTGGGAAATTTCATATTAACATGATTGTTTATGAAAAATACATAGGTGAAGTAAGAAGTACTTTTGGTATGTCAATGTTTCATTGGGCCCATTGGCTTTGTGGGCCGACCAATTATTAATACAATTCACAAGACATTTCTTCCTACACCCTCGTAAAATGTAGTATCCTTATTTTACCCCTTAATAAAATATATTAAAAATCCTAAACTTACGTTTTATTTTCCCTTTCCCTTCTTTCCTCCTTCTTCAAAACCAAGCATCGCTACACCTCCCTCTTGGCCTTCTTTCCTTTTTCTTCCTAAGCAAGCAACACTGTAGCTCCCTTTTAGCTTTTTTCCTCCCACTCTCTCTAAATTAAATGGACAAAGAGCTTAATATAGTAGCTATCTTAGGGAAGCTTCCTTTGGGATTAAATGGGTAGAGGTGAATCAACTTTCTTTCCTTAGGAGGACACTTTTATTCATTTTGATTGAGGTTACCTTCACTCAACCAACACGGAATATTCATAGTTGGTGGTCTAAACCGGTTCACGACAATGGTTGGAGCAACAAAAGCTCATAATACACTTAGAGGTTAATGTTGGTTGTGGGCTAGGCTAAAGTTGAACCATCGGTAGGGGTGTCAAAGTGAGTCAATCTGACTGATACAAATTGGCTCATTATGGATTGAGCTAAAAAAGGATTAACTCAACCCGGCTCACTTTTTGGGTCAAAAATTTTGTAACCATACTCAACCCACCACGGATTGGTAAGTCAGTGGGTTGACTCACTTACAAACGTTTTACTTTTATAATATATTATATATATATATATATATATATATATATATATATATATATATATTGCAATACAATGAAAATATATTGGCTCATTTATTTTTTATAACAATAGAATCAAAGTGTTTACCTAATTCTCCAATTATTATTATTATAAAGATAATAGGTTAAAATTAAATTATCAACGTATATAACTTGATAAACAAATAAATTAAACATCTAACTTATTCCAACATTATTGAATAATATTATACTATTTAAAAATATCAAATTTTGAACCTATTTAATTAGTAGTAAATAGTTATAATAAAGAAATTGTAAACAATTTAATAAAATGTTGTTGATGATAGATTATGGGTCAACCTGGCTGGAACTCGTTTAAGTTATGAGTTAAGTGAGCTGGATTTAGGATTGTGAAACATCCTATAAAAAAATGTATAAAAAATATATTTTGGATAGAGTGTTTTTCAGGATTCAAAAGTACCTTCCAAAACATCCAATTCAAAAATATTTAAAACAGGAGTCACATTTACCTTTTTATTATAATGCTACAAGGAATAGATCGGGAATTACAGGTTTTATGGTGGTGCAAAAAGAAAAAAGAATAAAAAAAGGAGGTGCAGGAAAAAACAGCCCAGTTCACAATATGAATGTCTTCAGGCTTTCCCTTCCATAAATAGAAGCTCAAGAAGGTTAGATTATTTTTCCTGCAATGGACTTAAACAAAAAATAAAAAAAAACATTGTGTAGCAATTCTATAAATTTCTTCTGTGAGAAAAAGTGATGTTAGTTATTTTGCAAATAAAATTATGTACATGTGTAACAATTTAGTTTACATCAAGTTAGATCACATTTTGAAATTAGATCCAGAACATAATCTTATTTAATAAAAGAATTTTGCTTTTTATTCGATTTCGGTGGTTAGTGATCAGATCGGTGTGGGATCAACAACTTAGATTTTGTAGTCTGAATTGAAAGAGTAAATGCAGTATGGAACTTGCGCTTATAATTACTTTTGTAACTTCGTTCAGCATTTTATTTGTAGTCTTCATTTGATTTCAAATTTCAGACGATTTATAAGAATTTACAAGGATGTTCAATGATTACTCTTTTTCAGGACTTGGTAGTTTGGGGAAATGTTCTTACTGTTAATCCATTTTCATGAGTCACATATTGTATGTGGCCATTGATTGGAATCTTCCATGGTTAGTTATATTTGATCTTCATCTTCCTGCAATATTTTCAATCATAGAATAATTGTTATAAAATTTAGTGGTAAACTAGTTTGTTGTCAACCCTACTAAAGCCTCAATAAGTGGGTATGGATTTGGCACTCAACCTGAATGATTCATTAGAAGTAGCCAAAAGCTTCCCTGGGATAACTTGAAACACCATAGAGAATCAGTTTTCTATCCTTACCATTTGTAACCCTTACCTTTATTCTCTCATGTTACACTGATATTATTCCTTTCCCCCTGATTCTGTCCTATCCACGCAATTATGAATCTTATTTAGACCTTTTTAAAGTAATGGAACACATTAACTTTCTGATACATGTGATATATACATATAATATTGTATGGTGTATGGAAGTAACGAACAATCCTTATCACACTACAAGATCAATTTTTTGAATTGCGCTATCTCTTATTCTCAAGTTGCAAAAAAACTCGAGCACAATCGACAGAAAATTTCATAAAGGGAAATATCAATGTAAAGTCAAGCAACAAATTAAACCGTGTTATTTGGCCCCTTGGGAAATAACCTATTCACGGACCATTCATTTATCACCAAACAAATTTCAAAATCCAGTTCAATGAATGCACACAGCAGGAGAAAATTGTGAATCATTGCTCCAAAAGTTATAAATTTACAGAGAGCATTTATACAATCATACAATTATACATACACTTATCTATGTATCTACATTATAAATAAAAATTATAAATATAAATCAGAAAGCATGTGAGCATTGTTCAGTTAATATGACGGGGAGGCAGTTGGCCTTTTCTGAGAAAGGAGAGAGAGTACTCTGCGGCGTCAATTAGATCAGCAATGTTGTGCACTGAGCGTTCATCGGAACCCACCCAGAACATTGCTCGCACCTCCGCCTTCTTCGCCAGCCTCGCCGCGAAGCTCAGCGGCAACGCCGGCGAATTCAGGCTCCGCAGAATTTGCCTATAAAGCGACAGCACTCGGGCTCTGTTGCGGCTCAAATCCTCCGCCGTGGCCCATATCAAGCCCATTCCCAATTCCCGACTCGCTTCTGCAACAACACAGGTTCGTAATTTCGTTTGTTTCGAGTACTGATATCACGTTAAACAAAATAAAGAAATAAATAAAACTAAAAGAGGCACGTGAATGGTGATTGAAGGTGAATCAGAAAGAACGTAGCGATGGAGAATTTGATCATATCAAACACGTTATGTAATGTTTGATGATCACTCATCCTTTTTTCATCATGTTCACCTTCTTTACCACATTGCAGAGAAACGAAATGAATGATTTAGGGTTTCTGAGATAATACCTTAATCCAAGTTGCGATGAGGAGTGAAGAGTGTATCTATGACGGCTTTTAAAGCGTTTTCATTACATGAATAACTCAAAGAAACCAAGCTCCCCTAGGTTTTGAATTTTGGGCCTTGTTTTCGGATTTTGCTTCCTGAACCCATCATTACTAAATGCAACCCCATGCTAATTGAAAAGACTAAAATATAATAAAAGGAGAGAAAATGTGGAAAAACTTGTTAAAAAAAACTTATTTAAAAAAAATATTAAATATATTTTGAAAGTTTGTTTTAAATATTATGTTCTAAAAAACCTGTTTCATAAAACATTTTTTGCATTCTGTAAATTTCATTAAAATTCATTTTGAAAATTTTATTCCAAAACTTTCACTACAAAAATCGTATTTTAGAAATTTCATAAAGTTTGTCATGAAAAATTTTCAAAATAAATAATCTAGAAGTTGCCCTCGTTAAAAATAAAATAGCTATTTTAAAAATTGAGTGTTATGCAAATCCGATTTTGGGGTACATAAAGAAAAAGTCTAGTGTTTTCGTTTTTTGTGAGCCTATTTTTGTTAGTTATCACTTGTTTGTCACTTGCTAACCAATGAGCATATATGAATAATACACTTAAAACATCACAAAAACCAAAATTTTAAAGGTTAACCAAACACAAAACATACAAAAATTAATTAAAAGTAGAAATTATAACACTTGAAAATGTTACAATTGGCATTGTATTTTTTTACACATTGCATTTTTGATCAATTATATATACACTTAGGAGTTTAACATTTGGTAACATATGTTCTTGACATGTGGCATAAAGTGAGGATATACTTCAAAAAGAGATGTAGACTTTTTGCTAGGAGGAAATACTTCAAAAGGGAGGAGATAAATAAGATCTGGGTTGATTTGCTTCTATCATGTGTCTATAAAAGAGATGTAAGATTTTCTTTCTTGCAACATAACATAATATTTTGTTTTTTCTTGTGTTTCTCTATTAAAATTTCTTTTTGTTTCCTTCAAACTGTTCTATTAATCCAAGATTTGGAGTTCTTCCTCTCACATTTAATATCATATTTTTGTTTTAATCTATATTGTTTTCTTTTTTTTTATTTGTATTTGTCTCTTCTTCTCTAAAAAATCCTTTCTTTTTATCTGAAAATTTTGACCGATTAACATCATATTTGTAGTTATTACCCTCTTCTATTCACATTTAGCCTAAGATTTATGTTACGTTTTTTGTTGTTGTTGTTAAAAGTGCAATAAACACGTGATCAAGGTTACACCCAAATAATTAAAATACTATGTAAAACTTGGTTATTCTGCTTAAAATATTTTGCTATTATGTATGAACATGAATATATCTTTTTTTAATGGCTATTTTTTTAGGTATAAACTCAAGCTTTGTGTAATGGATGCTATGAACCCTATAACTTTTGTGGGATTTGATCATAATGCTACTACAATACCGAAGAAATCTAGCTCTGATATCATTGACTCTTTGGAAAAGGTTTATTTTGTGATCTTTAATTTAAATAGATTCTTTGGAAAAGGTTTATTTTTGTGATCTTTACTTTAAATTTAAATTCCATATTGTTTGAGGTTTAAAATTCCATGTTTTTTATGTTTGGAGTATCATTTTGAAACATATTTTTAAAGCACAGTTTGAATAATGTTTTACTACATTTTGATTCACCAAAGTAACTTTTGTTATTTAGAATGCTACTTTTGAAAATATGCCTAAAGAGTTTGAAAGCCTCATTGATAAGACTTGTCCTTTCAAAGTTGAGTTCAAGATTGTCCATACTTCGAGATTTAATCAACCTTTTAGAGTAAAAGAGGTGTGCATGGACCAAAAAAAATCATTGAAAGCTTTAATGAGGGTATGCTAAAGTCAATGGTAAGATGTTGATTACTTTTAAAGTCTTCTAATATATTTGTTATTGTCAACAAGTTTTTATTCTTATTTAATGTTAATGTCAATATTAAAGGATCAATGCACTAAAAGTGTAGAATTGGAGAAACCCAAATAGTCAACTAATGATATGTCACGTGATAGCATTGCAGAGGTATTTCAACATTTCAAAATTATAATTTGCTCCACTTATGTATTGAATCCCAAATTTCGAATGTGATTTTTCAGAATTTGTTGACGAAGTTTACTAAAGAATCAACTCATCTTGAGAGACTAATCGTTGATTTGACTATTCATTTACTTAAAAGAGATTGTGAATCTTTGCCGCTAGAAAACCAGAAATTTCCCTTTAAGATGTAAAGAAGAAATGTTCATATTAAGAAGTGACTTTTGTAATTTGAACTTAAATTGTGTGAAGTTTTGTGCTTTGTTCTTGTTAAGAAGAATTTTTAATATGTTTATGTTGTCAAGTTTTTTGTGTTATGTTTTCATTAACAAGACTTTTTAATATGTTTGTGTGTTTGGTGTTTGTCATATGTATTAGATCGAACTTATGTTAATTGTGATATGTTATTTATTTATTTTTTTTATTTATATTTTTCCTTTTATTTGTATGCTTTTTACTTTTTTTTAGCTTATTGAAATTATAAATTGTTGGTTGAATAACTAGTTGTTGATATCTTTCTTGGATTGATTGTTTTTTAGGTCTAAAAATTTTGTGGAGCTTGATATCGAAGAAAATCATCCTTTGACACTCTTAACTATGAGGATAGAGTTTGGAATCTATTTTGCTTTATGTTTTTTGATAGATTTATTATTTTCAACAACTTTGTTTATTGTCTTGTTATGTTTACTATTGTCAGTATTGAAGGATTTAAAATATGAGAGTGTATAATTGGAGAAAGTCAAGCATTCAAGTAATCAAATGTCCCATAAATCTTCTTTACAGACAGAAAATCAAAAATTGTCATTCAAGATGTTCAGAAGAAATGAACATTGAAAGCTGAGTTTTGTAATTGTATGTCGAGAATAAGTGTGAACTTAACATTCAAACATGTTTCATGATAGTATTTGAGTTATTTACAATGTTTGACATATTTTTACTTTAACGCTAACTGAGAAATACGAAAAACATGTTTAGAACGTCAAATAAACTTAAAAAAATTTGGTTAAAAGAACTAAATCCACTTATTTCTAAAGATGATATTTTTAGTGTATTTATTACTAATGTTGGTAAAAATATGAAAACAAATTTTCAACACTTAAACAAATGAACAACCTATTAAAAAAAATATAAACTACTATAGTTATATCGTAAAAAAAAAATCAAATAAGTATTTATTTGAAATGAATCTTAAGCATTTGTTTAGATAGAAAATTTTATAATTTAAAAAATATACTAAATTTTAATATTTTATTATTTTAATATTTTGTTTGAATAAAAGAATTCTAAAATTTATTGAATTTTAATCTAATTTGTTTTAATAGTTCATTTCAATTAGTATTAAATACAAAAAATATTTTATTATTAACTTAAAAAATTAGTTTGTGATGCTATTCAGTCAATAGTTTTTTTTTTTTTATCAAATCTGCTAAAGGAAAATTAACTAATGTTGAAATGTTTTTTTTATTAATTTCTATTAAGGTTATTTTAATCAATGATTAGTAGATGGATTTAGTTCTTCAAAGGAATTTCTTTGCCAAATTTTGGTTCAATTAATTAAGATTCGCTAATGATTATCCACTTTGTTCTTTATTTTTATTTTTTTATTGTCTCGAAAAAGAATTCAAAATAAATTGGAGATATTAATGTACTATATATTATTCTAATTTCATATATACATTCAATAAAATAAAAAATTTATAAATAAACTATTACATAATAATATCAGTGAAACTCACATATATCACTTTTAATATCAAAATCAAATTGTTAATGACATGTTTGTTTCATTTTGTACATTGTTTATTCTCATGAAAAAGCTTTATTTATGCATATAGCACAAACGCAGTATGGCTACTATATACAGTATATAATGAAACATTGATTGACATTATTATTAATTAAGTTGTTACTTATTAGGAGAATACAGATACTAGTAATTGTTGGAATTTAATGCTTTGTATAACCATCACTAAAATTATATGGTTTATGATCAAACACATGTCTCAATGAAACTAAAAGTTTCAACACTATTGATTATATATCTATCCATATTATCCTCTTTGATTTGGACTATTGCAAGAAGTCAAATTATCATTGATCATATTTTTTAAATATATTTTAGTCATTCTGAATATAATTTCTGTAAAAGTATTTGTTAGTTTTAAATCTTGATATTTTTGAACTTCTTTTTCTAACCATTATCATTGGTTATAGTTAATTGGATTATATAATTGAAAATTATTAATTAATACAATAAAAGAATATTTCAAATTAAGATATAGTAATTTTTAAGTATGTAACTCAATTAAATAATATATTACTTTTATCTTTTCATTTAATAATTTTTAAAATTTATTTTAATAAAAAATTATTATGTGTTATTTAGAGCTTATAAATGACTCTCTATATAGGTATTTTAAAATTATTAATTATAATATATTACAATTAAATGTAATAAAATTTATTTATCACTTATTTATATTCTTATGTAATTTAAAGATAATATATAACAATATATAAAGAGAATTCTTTGTTTTGTGTTCATATTTCATAATATCAATTCTATCCTTTACAATTTAATTATTTATTAAATTTTTTTAAAATTAACGGTTATTCTTACCTATTTTCTATATCTTTTTTATTTATTTTTATTCATGAACAATTAATTTCTCTATTCATTTCACTTTATTTTTAATAAATATAAATTTATTTTATGTATTAACTTAATAACATTACACTATTATCATTTACTAACATACTATCATTCATATTTAAAAAATGTGTACACACAGGTGCGACAGAGCCTGTATTTACGCTAGTATAAGATAATTATTTTAAATATATTTTATGTCCTGTACTTTTTTGCTATTTTACAATCTTTACCAAATTGTTATTTTTTGGCTCTTTTTTATTATTAATTATAATTAATTTAACAAAATATTAATTAAAAAAATAGATAACGTTTTAGTGTATAACTCGATTAAGTAAAATATTCAATAGTTTTTTTTTATCAATATGATAGTTATATATAATTGACCTTTATTTTTAACATATTATATATTAACGATGTATTTTTTTTCTATAATTTTAAATAATATTATTTTTTTCTTTGAATAACACTTTTGCATATATGTTATTTTATAACAATAATAATAATAATAATATATTTTTGTATTACATACAATTATAATATTATAATAACCAATTCCGAAAATATAAATCATCATTTATATTTTCATCTTTAGCGACAAAATAGGATAGAAGTTTTCTTACTTTCGACCTAATTTCAATGATAGAAGTTTTTTAATGTACTTTATTCTGCCCTTATAACTAAGGAAAGAAAAGTCAACAAAGATTATTTATATTACTAAGGGCAACAGAGATGGAACAGTTCAATGACATTTAAATTATTGAGACAAAACTTAAATATTGAATAAATGAGACACAAGAGGTGTCAAGGAGTTTGGATTTAATAGGAATGTTTGAAAATCAAACACTACTTTTTTTCAAGATGATACAAAATGTCAGAGAATATCATAATAATAAAACAATAATATTATGATAGGATAATAACCAAATTCGATATAATAACATGATGCCTAATATATTTATTGTTTCTTATACACAACAAAATAAAGTCTTACGATATAACATATTATATTTAGCAACAATTTTTTTACTAAAATTATTTATAACTTTTAAAAAACGTTTTCAATTATTTTTATAAATTATGACAACTATTCAAAACTAAATATTAGTTAAATTATAAAAATTCATATTTATTTATATAACTATTTTCATTTTGTACACAACTTTAAATGAGTTAAATATGTTCTTATTTTTAAAATTGTAAGTGAAATTGAAATTTATTCATGTTCTAAATTTTTATATATTATGAACCTTGTAACGTCCCATAGAGAATAAATTCTATAAATGAAATGTCACACAAAATATAATATAACAGAGCAACACCAAGAGGTACACATGTATAAACCATTACAGTTATCTAGAATGTATTAGAAGAGAAACCTAAGGCACACTACGATACCATTAAAAAAAACAAAAAGTAATAGTTTGACAGTTGATCAAAAGCTTGTTCCTAGAGCAAGATATTACATAGGCAACAGTACCTATAGAGGTTACTTGAAGGAAAAAAGATCCAACCCAAGCCTGGATATACTGCAGAATTTCCATCACCCTGGTGATAACTAGGGGTTTCCACATCTGCTCACATCAATAAACTGATGATCATTGCAAAAGGAAAAACCACATCCAAAACACACAATCAAACAGAAAAGGTAAGCTAGAGTATAAATCATTTTAACATGTTATGGCACACAAATACTTAAAACATATCGTAAACATGCAACAAGATAGGCAAAAAATTATGTGATAGCAAACAAGTAAGACTCTAAGACTCAATTATCTCGATACATATAATCTGTCGGATTCACTGGATGTTTGCACTTGTGGTGGCCTCTACTGCTATGCATAGCCATTGCCAATGGGTTTCACCCTACCATGCACAAGGTTAGCCTTCAAACATTTAAGGCCATTATCCTGCCAAAGACTAGGGCTTCTTGCTACTCTCACCACTTGAGTCAGTCTGCTCTACGTGAGACTAACTGACTATTTAGAGTTTTAGGATGCAATCCTTACTTGAATCCTTACCTAATTATATACACTAAGGCACCACCACGAAACCTTACTAAGAGGTTCGTGGAATTACGTCCATCACATAAGGCACCACCATGAGATCTCACCAAAAGATTCATGAAATTACATCCATCACATATGGCACCACCATGAGATCTCACCAAGAGGTTCATGGAATTACGTCAAACTCATACCATAGCCATGTTTCACCAACCATAGATTTATCATGCATACCAATCTCATGCCAATATACAACCAACCACCCAATCATGTTTCATACGCATATTCATACCAAGCTCATCAATTCCAGCCCATAAATCATTTAATACATGCATATTCACACATTTCATCCTTTAAATAGGGTAATCCAATCAATCATGTGACCATCAACCAAAAACAGAGAAGAAAATAGTACTTGAGCACATCCCTGCACAATTCTCGTTCAGGTTGGAAGCACTCGCTCAGGCGAGAGAGGTTCTCTCCCTCAGGCGAGCTCCTTTCGCCTAGGCGAGAGCTCGAGCAGTGGAACAATGAGTTTTTGCATTTTCTCGCTTAGACAAGACCTCATCGCCTGAGAGAGATGAGTTATCGCTCAAAACAGGAGCTCATCGCTTGAGCGACAACGCGAACTAAAACCTGGGAGGGTTTCTGGTACTCTCGCTTAGGCGAGACCTGCTCGTTTGGGCGAGAATATCAGGTTTCTCCATTGTTCGTGCAGACAAGCCAAGAAAACTAGACAAGGCCACATCCAGTTCAATCTCATGCAAGCATAAACGTCAATCAAGCATTTTAATCATGAAACAGAAGCCAAACAACAACATATTGCAAAAATGTGAAAAATCCTAGCTTCCCTTACCTAGAAAATGCTAGCAAAACTGCACAAACAATCGAAAAGAGCACCACTGAACGTGGCAACTTGCAAAACCGGGAGTAGAGTTCGATTACCCAACGGAGGAACTAGCTCAAACCCTAGTAGAGCTCTGAAAAGAGAGAAGAAGGAGGTTGAGAAAGGGGTTTTTTGCAAAGTGAATGCATAATGAAAGGAAGCAAATGGCTGTAAGGGGTCTTGGGTACCCTATGGGCCGACCTTAGGCCCAACAGATAAGGTCAGACCCTTAAACATTCAGAGCAAAAAGAGTGGGTCTTACAAACCTCAAACTTTAAAAATGAATGGCATATACTTCTTTTAAGCCAACAACATTAACTTTTTTTGTATGTGTTAAACGATATTTCAAATTCACCTATGAGATGAAATATGATAAATTGTGTAAACAACTCAAATATGAACCTAAAAAAAAGTTAACAATTAACGTCTTTGAGTAATAATAAGGACTATATCCTTTAATTTTTTTAAAGTTTGAGGACAAAAATATATCAACGTTTGAGATATAGACGAATCCCAATTTCGATGTAAAGACTAAAAATATATTTAACTCATTTTAAATTTATAATTAATATCTTCATAAATATTTAAATTTATTGTTATTTAATTTGATATTATAATAAGTAATATAATTTAAATTTATATATCCTACTAATCATAAATATAAATATATGAGGTGATATATTAAATAAAAAATTACAATATATATTATCATCTACACTATTGCATAAAAGAGATTTTCAAGTGTGCACATCTGGTTTTTATTTTTATCTTTTAAATAATTGTTTTTTAAATTAAAATAATTATTTTACCTTTTAAGTACCATTTTTTTTTATAATTTACCATTTTTATATTAAAATAACTATTTATAATTAAATTATAAGAATTATTTATATTTTCTTTTATAATTATAGTAATAATATATGTGACATCGAATTTAATAGAATAATTCTAATAAATAAAGCACCACATAATTATAAATAATTATAGCACATGAGATGAAGTATAAAGGATTAATTATTACAATTATCCCACATATACTGAAAAAAATGAAATACGACTTAAACATAAATAGTTGAACATGAAATCGTTTCCAAAGCAAGGAATTACAATTAAAAAGGAAATGTTCTTCAAAATAGACTCAATAATGAGTCAGATCCAAGGCAGAGCTAAACTACACTACAACGTCTCCAACACCATGGTGATCATCAGGGGTTTCCATATCTCCTCACACCAAATATTTGGTGATCATTGTAAAAAAGGAAAACCAAACAGAAAAACAGACACAAAAAGAAGGATAAACTAGAGTAAAATAAAATAACTTTCATCATATATATATATATATGTATATATATATATATATATATATATATATATATAAAAAAGTGTGAATATTTT
>Ga0214544_1007695_pt1 | contig 18643 bp, 12 predicted proteins | sample CNSS3metaG_FD_160074 | JGI IMG/M metagenome (GOLD analysis project Ga0214544, IMG submission 160074) | Root nodule microbial communities from cowpea collected in UCLA plant growth center, Los Angeles, California, USA - CNSS3 | ecosystem: Host-associated > Plants > Roots > Nodule | place: USA... | reverse complement strand
GGGATTAATCTCCCTTGTGTAAACCCTACACAAAGGACAGTTTATTTATATTGATAATGGGCCAAATCCCAGAAATACATAATGGGCTGAGCCCAACTATTAAACACAATATTATATCATCTAACAAATTTAAATCAATTGCATTCTAACAAAAAGTTATCCTCCACTGCCAAAGGAGCTTAGGGGCACACAATATTTGGAATGACAGTAAAAGCCAATAATTTGTGCAGAACAAAGTCATCGCTTGAAATGAATAAACTGATCATAAAATTCTCACACAAGTCTTTGATTATTGTTGCAACTAGCAACAATTCATAGATTTACATGTTGTATGAGGATATCGTTTTGGTTAATAATAAAATCACCTCAATGTAAGCAACAAAAATGAGATAGCTGAATCTTTACGAAAATAAAGGAAGAAACAAGCTTAAAATTATCCTACATTACATCCTTCCCAGCCATGTCCAGCTGTGCCATAACATGCCTGAAATGCACATAGGGTTGATAGTCAAAAAGATTTAGGAACATGTAGGATTCATAATTCGAATAGAAAACTACCAACCATAAATTCCATCAAGCCCTTTTGGCAAAATTATCAGCATCGTCATTGTCATCCCTATAATCTCCAAAATCCTCATCTCCATTGCTGCTTGCTTTGCTATCAAATTGACCACCGCCTAACCCTCCACTTCCATCAGCAAAGCTGGTTCCAGTACTTGCACCGCTACCATCCACAGCACTTCCATCATATCCACTACTGCCAAAACCACCAGAGCTTTCATGATTTCCTATTCCACCAGCATCACCAAAATTCCCACTGTAGCTGCCACCAGCACCACTAGTTCCAAAATTGTCAGCAGCAGGATAGTTATTCCCAGAGCCACTGTCCCCAAAATTGCCACCTGATGCATAGCCACCGGCACCACCACCATAACCACCACCAGCATTTCCACCATAGCTACCACCACCATAACCACCTCCAGCATTTCCACCATAGCCACCACCACCTCCATAACCACCAGCAACATTTCCACCATAGCCGCCGCCACCACCATATGCACCTCCATAGCCACCACCACCACCAGCGCCATATCCACCACCATATCCACCGCCATAGCCACCACCTCGCGGTCTTTCATTAGCATAATTTACCCTAATCTGGCGACCATGAAGGTCCTGAAAATGATATATAGAAACGATGTGGCATTAGGTAACAAACGATATCTTGTTAACCATAAAAAAATGCATCATTGAATCGACGAAATGGTTAACAAAATACAAAAAATATAAAACCACAAACTGATAAGCATCGCCAGGAAAGTATTACATTCACATACATTACAGACATGTTATTGAAAGCTCATCCTGATAAAAATACAAGTAGGTAAACCTGTTCTAGCGCCTGAAACTTAAATGGAAAACCAATAAATCTTGTAATTGCATAAAGGCCTATCAAGCAGAAGGAAAACTAATAACAGCCTGGATAGCGGCTTCCCATCCTAAAGATGTTCTAATGATTAACCAAAATAGCCTGCTGTCATTCAAAAATAACAAAAAGGAGCCATAACAACGAAGTACATGGGAAGCATAATTCTCAATCCCAAATTGAGGAAGAGAGCAGTCAATCCAGAAAATAGACAAAAGAACAAGGGATAAAACTTAAGAGAGAGAGAGAGAGAGAAAGACAGTAAGATGGTATATATGCTTCAGAGACATTAAAAAACAGCACACAGGAAAGAAGCAAAGGTCACAGTCCGCGGCAAACAGCGACAGGTTCACCAGAAAATAGTTACATATGTTGGGAATGACTGAAACCTGTCAGAGTTGGCCAAAAATGCTAGAAACAATGTAAGCGATGTGTGGGCATGTGTAAGAAAGAAAAGGAGTGGCGGCTACTTCAAAACAGAGTGCATTCCAGTGACTGAGAAAATGGGGTTGAAGTTCTGAATTAAAGGTGTGTGTGTGTGTGTGTGTGTGTTGAGGGGGGGCGGGTTGAGGGGGAATCCAAAACTGAACAGCCCAAACAACAATCACCTGGTCAACATAGATTTTTTCCCAACTCACTCAATTGTGCACCACTACAGCCAGATGTGTACTATTACAGCAGCAATAGCCACTGGTGAGCTATTATTGACAACAATGCTTACTTGTAAGAACAAAGAAGAGTAAACTAGTGAGGGCACAGTGAAATGATCCCAGAGAGCATCAGTGATAACAGTCCTCATAGATATCACCCAAACGTATGCTAAATAGGGCCATTATCTTCGCTTAAAACAACATTTAATAAAACAAAGATTAGAATATGGGACCGCATCACCTGATGTGGCTGTGACAACCTTGAGTCCTAAAGACCCCATCATTAGGCCACATCATGGTGACCATGATCACAACTTCAAAACGTGCCAGGCATAAAGAAAGTCTGAGTAAACAAAAATCAGCATTTCACACACAACATGCACACTCCCACGAATTGCACGGGTCACTTGTGCAGCTTCAGCCCGTGATCATTTTGCAACAAACCATTACAAACCACGCTACTCAAAATATTGTAACAGCATGAACAAGTAGGCTGTGTTACCTGACCATCCAAGGCCTGGATAGCACTCGATGCCTCCTCAACAGACGTGTATGTAATAAATCCAAACCCCCTGGATCTACCAGTTTCACGATCCATAATTATCCTTGCTACAAAGAGCATACATTCAAGAGAAATTTTTACTGAGTAAAAAAATTATTTACATAAAGGCTGTCAACGAGATTTCATCAACTCCTCCCAACAGAATAATTATTACAGAAAAAAAAAACTAAAGAAAGCATAGAACCCAACTATTTACCATCAACAACTTCACCATATTTTGAAAAAGCTTCCCTCAAGCTTTGCTCATCAGTGGAAAACGAAACACCTGCAACAGACAGAGACAAGCGATGGTTGCATATACATAAATCATCACTTCAACCAAACACAGAAGAACAAACATAAAACGCATTAAACCAAAAGGTACACACCTCCTATAAACAGCTTGGAGCTAGGAGCGGAAGAGAAACCGCGTATGGCCTGGAATAAGGAAGGGGACGACCGCAACTCTGAAGTAACCTGTCTGCTAGCTGTCTGTCTTAACAAATTCCCAAGTCTACCAAAGAAAGCCATTGCTGTAAAGGAAGCGATAAACGTCAACCACTCTCGGTACAACATCTAACTCAAAAACACAAATTGAAAAAACTACTAAAAAACTGAAGCATCAGAAAATCCAACCGTGAAAAAAACTAGAGGAAATAAAAGTGAACTACACGAAAACTTAAATCATTTCTTAGTTTTAATACCAAACTAGAAGATAAATCCCAAAAGACAGCCAACAAAACTAATTTTAAAACAAGTTCAACCATCAAACTTTCTGATCTCAAGAGGAGATCAAACGATTACCGCTGAAAGCATGTTCGCCATCGAAAACGGAAAGGAAAAACACGTACTATACCATCCCAAACTATATATTGATCAACACTAAAAATTAAACAAATAAACTGATTATGAAGGATAAAAGAGAACCAGCAAAATGAAAGAAAAAACGAAGAGAACCGTGGTTAAAGAAGAAAATTGCATAATCGTATACTACCTGTGTTCACTTCTGAGAGCTTTTCTAAAACCCTAGCGTGATATCAATAGATATATGAGAAAGGGAAATGGGTTTAAGTAGAGCTCATCAAGACTCTGCTTTTCTACTGGCTTCTTAAGTAAACGGACCTAAGCCCATTTTTCGCTGGCCATTTTAGAAAATCAAATTTCCCTAAATCGATAAAGGTTAAATTATTACATTACGTAGAGAAATTTTAAGTAGATTTTTTTTTCAATTATATTCTTATTTTTGGAAAATTTGTTATAGGTGATTTTCATTAGTAATATATTAATCGCGTTAGCGTTAATTATGTGTGTTATATGTTAGTACGTGATTTTTTATTTTTTAAATATATAAAAAAAATTGTCACGTGTCAAACTAACGTTGTGTCAGGTGACGGAGACAGTATGATCTAGCAGGAGTAGTGTTATGTATCACGATTGAATGTGATAAGTTTCAATGTTTTGGACCCAATTTTTTTAAAACTAAATCAATTTCATCTTTAAACCAAATTTAATTTTTATATAAATTTAACAATGGTATTTTTATTATAATAGATATTTTTAACAAAATTAAGTTTTTTAATTATATATTTTGTACCGAACATTATTTTAATTTTGTTTTAAATATTTATATATTTGTAATTTATAGATAAATGTTAGAGTTGTTTTAAAAATAACAACTTTATAAATTCAAATATAAAATTTTAAAGAAATTTAAAAAAAATATTTATTTAAAATTTTACAATTAAATTAATAAAATTGTTTTTAAACCAACTCTAACATTTGTCTATAAATTATATAAATTTTTTATATATAAATATTTGAAGGGTTAAATATGTTTTTGGTCCCTCACGTTTTAGTAAAATTTGGAATTGGTTCCTCTTTGAAATTTTTGACCAATTTAGTCTTTCATCTTTAGAAATGTATGGATTTAGTCATTTTAACCAGATTTTGTTAAATTCATCTAACATTTCAAGCGCATTTCACAGTAGTATTTGAATTGTTTACCTCGTTTGACCCATTTTCGTTTAAATGCTAAGTTAAATATTATTATAAAACGCGTTTGAAACTTCAAATTAACTTAACAAAATTTGATTAAAATGACTAAATCCGCGTATTTTTAAATATGAAGGACTAAATTGGTCAAAATTTTTAATGAGAGACTGATTCCATATTTCACTGAAACTTGAGGGACCAAAAACATATTTAACCCATATTTGAAACAATATTTAAATAAAGTTCAATACAAAATAAAAACTTAATCTGGTTAAAAATATCATTGTAACATTTATATAAAGCTTAAATTTTGTCTAAATTTAAATAGATGTGAAATTACTTTAATTTTAAAAAAATTGGAACCAAATTAAGACAAAATTTCAAATACATGGACTAAAGTGAAAATTTTCACATTCAATAATGACACATGGCATTGCCATTACCACATCACACTGCCTCTGTCAAGTGGGACATCGTCAACTTTACACGTGTCAATTTCTTTTTTAATTATAAAAAATAAAATTTAAATTTTTTAAAAAATAAATAGAAAAAAATACATGTGCTGATACGTAACACATAATTAACTCTGTTAGTATATTACTGACGGACATGACCTAACTCCAACAAACTTTCCAAAATAGAAATCTAATTGAGACAAAAAAAAAAGAATGAGACCTATTTGATATTGTATTCCTTAAATCCATAAATTTATAAGATTATATCTTTAGCAAATTTAATTTTTGTGAAATGACCATTTGATCATTCACATATTAAAAAAATAATGGTCACGACAAACATTCAACTTTAAAATGTTTAACTTGCCCCACAAATGCATCACAATTTGCACACTTCATCACACATGTTCTTGTACTCATAACAACTTTCTAGTACTACTTAAAAGATACAAAGGAATTAACACCATAGTTTATTATAGAAAAATATTAAAAAATTTGGGTTTGGGATTCAGTTACGTATGAAAAAAGTATTAGCACCTCAAAACATTCGTCCTAAAACGGTTCCCTTTAATTAAGTTTGTAAAATAAAAAGTAATTTTTAAGATATATGTTTTCCCAAAACAAAACAATTCATATATAAAATAATATAGACAAAAAAAAATATTTGGATCCGATAAAGATTGATCTCACTCATATTATTCCTATTCAAAATGGAAACTAAGGGTACTCATCCATATGAGACAACTTATCAACCTCCCTCATTTGATATTTTACTATAAATTTAGTATTTTATTTATATATTCAACAATCATAATTGAAGTAATTGTAAGAGATATCACAAAGTAAGAAATGATAAAGTGACCTAGTGGTTAGAAGGAAGGAAAGAGAGGATGGTAGTGGTTAGAAGGAACGAAAGAGAGGATGGAAGAGATTGTCGTTAAAAAAATTAACAACTAACAATTGCCATTAAAAAAATCACAAAGTACACAAAAAAATTCATGATAGGTCTTCAAATTACATATAAAAGTTGATTAAAAATCATAAACTCCAAAAAAAAAAAACTACAAAATGAAAGAGAAATTTACTCTCCTATGATGTTTTCTCTTCACCATAAATCCAACTAATGGAGCATACCGAGTAAACTACAACCATGAAAGTGTGTACAAACACTAATACGAATTTTAAATGTACAACAAGACAATACGAATGCAATGAATATCCTATACTGCTATTGAATTTCATAAGGATAATTTTTAAAATTTAAAATTTAAAATTTAAGGAGATGCATATGGAAATTACGGGGATGCAGAAAGAAATGGCTTTTTGGTGATGTTTCGGCCCGGCCCATGAGAGAAGTGAATCCAGCCAGCAAACCACAGTACTTCCCAGTCACCAGTTTCGATCTGAGTCAGTGTGACTGTCTTTCTTTCTTTCTCCTTTTCAAATCTTGCAATGGCACAAACCCAAACCCAGAGACCCTGTTCAAGCATCATCGATTCTCTGGGTGAAGAAATTGTGAGAATCATCGCACCCGTTTCAATATGCATGTTCTTGGTCGTAATATTGGTGTCAATTCTGAACACGGATTCTTCTCTCTTCGACGCATCGATGAGCATGGTCACCATGGCCTACACCGAGACAACCTCGGACTCCACCTGGGACAAATTCCTTGGTGCCCTTTTGAACTCTCTGGCTTTCGTCGTCCTCGTCACTTTCGCAACCTTCATCCTGGTTCTCCTCTTCTACTTCCGATGCACCAGGTTCTTAAAACTCTACATGGCTTTCTCCACTTTCATCGTGCTGGGGTTCCTCGGCGGTGAAGTCTCGCTGTTCTTGATCCAACAGTTTAGCACCCCCATTGATTGCATTACGTTTTTCCTCTTGCTGTGTAATTTCGCCGTTGTGGGTGTTTTGACTGTGTTTATGTCAAAAATGGCGATTTTTGTGACGCAGGGGTATTTGGTTGTTATTGGAATATTGATTGCTTATTCGTTTACTATGTTGCCTGAGTGGACAACCTGGGCCTTGCTTGTTGCTATGGCGCTGTACGATGTTGCTGCAGTTTTGTTACCAATAGGGCCGTTGAGGCTTTTGGTGGAGCTTGCAATATCAAGGGATGAGGAAATTCCCGCATTGGTTTATGAGGCTAGACCTGTGAACCATGGTAATTTGAGTCCTAGGGATCTTGTGCAGAGGAGGCGGTTATGGAGAGAAAGGAGGGTTGAGAATTCAAATATCCAAAGTGATTCGAACTCAGCGTTGGGCCATGGCCCCAGTGTTGAATTCCGCACTGATTCTGACGGAAGCCCCAGCAATAACTCAAACATGGTTAGGGAGAATGCCTCTAGAAATGCAAATCTGACAGCTAATAGTTCTGGTGGCTCTTATGGTTGCATAAATTTGGTGAATGCAGAAGAGGAACCAGTGCGCGTTCATGAGACTGATTCAGACCTTTCTGCGCCCTTGATTGATCGTGGAATGAATGTCCAGCACGGTAGGGGGGAAGATGCTGTACCAAGCGAGAATTTAATGCTAGAAGGAATTGGATTGGGTTCTTCTGGTTCAATCAAGTTAGGGCTGGGAGATTTTATCTTCTACAGTGTTTTGGTTGGCAGGGCGGCAATGTATGATTTTATGACGGTGTATGCATGTTATCTTGCTATCATTGCGGGTCTTGGCATAACTTTGATCCTTTTGGCTTTATATCAGAAGGCTTTGCCTGCTCTTCCTGTGTCAATAGCACTGGGTGTGTTGTTTTATTTCTTGACCAGGCTCTTACTTGAAGTATTTGTAGTACAATGTTCCTTAAATCTCCTGTTGTTCTAAGGTTAGAAATCATATTGTTTGGTTTGGTACTTGTGTACCGAACTTATGACACGACCACGAATATTGTTAGTTAAAATCTTGGCTTTATGCCCCATCTTTAGTTGTAAGGTTTTCAGGAAATGTATATTTACTTTATAGCAATTTTCTTTTGATGCCTTCTTATTTAGCTCTCTAAGGATGTCCTGTGTATCTTATGGCGAAGGGAAATGCAGATGTGGGGATCTAACCACCCACCATTACCATTGTGCCACTCAAAGATCAGGTGAGAGATATCAGTTGTGCTTATAGCGTGGACTTTGGATTCCTTTTTTTATTAAACTGTTTGTTGATGTTGTTCTATAATTTTATTTTGTGGTTGGTGCTTAGAAAAGGCCTTGCTTATTGCAGATTTAGAATCTGTGACTGCAAACATTCCATTCCTGATATGGAAAGTAGAAGAGGTGCCAGTTGTTTATATTATGCTTTAGCTATTGAATTCATATTAGTGTAGAAGAAGTCCAAAAGCATGTCATTGTTTGTCCAGCTAATTGTGAAGCGTAGCATTCAATCACTCTATTGAAACACTTAAATCCAAATTTTTTCTTTAAAACTATAGATAACTGTAAGTTTGTAGATGATATGAATTCACTTTCAATAAAATAAAATAAAATCAATGGAAAGCACCGAGCCAAATAGAGTGATTGAATTGTTATGCAATGTAACTAATTTAGAAAACAAGAAATTTTACATGTCAGACAGAGCCAAATAAAAGGAGGTAGGAAACCTTTGACTTGTAACTATTTCCTTATCTGAAATGAAAAAGCATGTGATATTTTTTAATATTTGGTTCTATCAACATGAATAGCAGATTTGGTTAATTGAACCTAGTTTTGAAAGTTTAACATAAAGGAACTTATATGTGATCCAGCAAAGACTGGTACAAACTAGAACAATGAGGATAAGTAACTCTGAAGTTATGTGGTATTGATAGGAATCTACCTTCTAAGTGGGATAGGGCTTTTTAGACATATATCATCGAAGGCCTTAATTTTTTCCATCAGGGGAGAGTTAGCTAGAGCATAAAGGAGTGTTGTGTGCTTCTGTTATATTGGGATTGCTCACTTCATTCTGTGTCGGATTACCTATTCTTCTTCTTTATATGTTATTTCCTTTGTTTTCTGCAGTACCTGATATTCAGTAAAAAAATCCAAATTCGTCTGATTAACAGGTTCTTATGGAGTTTAAGTGTATTTATAAGAGCCTAGTTGGTATTTACTTATTCAATTGTTATTTTGAAAGAGATGGAGGATTGGAGTGTGAGGTTCTGGTTATCATTTTCTTTCATCTGTATAGGGAAATACTTTATGATTTAGATTTAAAGAGAACAAATTCCGGTTGGGTACGTTGAGGCTTGGAAAGGCGAAAGGATTATAGAGTAACATGTGTCACAAAATTTTCAGTGCTACAGTTACTTAAGCTTTATGGGCCTTAGCTTTATGAAAAATAAAAAACAGAGGGGAAAGGGTTAGTATGTACCTAGTTAGTGAATTACAAAATTTTTAAGGAATTAATGTACATTAAATTTGAATTTCTTTTATTTTAAATTATTTATTTGAAAATAATTTGCTTTGATAAAATAATGTTAAATTATTAAATAGTTTAATATTATTATAATTACTGTAAATGTAAATTTATTTTAATTTAAATTTTAATATTAAAGGATATTTAATAACTCAAAAATATAAATTGGTTAGTTTTTAATTCATGTTATGTTTAATTCAAAAATGTTGATTTTTTTGGTTAAAATTTGCACCATTTTTTTCGTGAATATTTTTCTCTATTGTCATTTAGGTTAATTACTTTATCTTATATCAATCAGGATTGTTTTTTCATCAGCCTTAATTGAGGTCATTTTGGCTAATTTTGTCAGTGTTGACTAAAAATGTTTTCAATTAACTTTTATCAAATTAATCATAGTTTGATTCAAAGTTTCTTCATTTAACTTGGAAAAAAAAGTTATGACAACTTTGAACAAAAGATTAACATTGATGACATTAATAGAAAACTAATATTTATAAATATCAATTAAAAAAATTCATGAAAGGCATTAACATTTTATTTGACATTAAACAAATAGTCTTGTCGAAATAAAACTTACTAATGTACGGAGAAATGATTAGGACCGGGTTTGTCTCTTTCTGCACTTCATCAAATTCTTATTCCACCTTTCATTCTTTCTCAAATGATGTTTTTATGGAAAACATTGTTTATATTATGGAAAGTTTATTTTAGAATAAATGGGAAGTAGAGGGAGATTAGATTAGGACTCTTATCAAGTGGGTGATGAAATTTTCTATAATTTCTTTAACCAATACCCAAACGTTTTTCTAAAAAATAAATGAATAGGTTGGATAGTCTAAAATTGGCAATAATTTTAAAAGATAATAGAGTAAAGTATAACTTTTTCTTGTTTTAACTATAGTATTCTATTAGTTTCATATCCTATATTAAAATATAACGAAGTTAAGTACATAAATTTTTTCCGTTAAACTTCTGTAGTTTCCATTAAAATAAATGTTACTATAAAAAATCTTTTACAGTTCCATTTTCAAAGAGATCCAGTTCATTGTCTTATTTTTATTTTCTTACTCTAATGACTAAAAATATGTTCTGCCATATTGAAATTTGAATTACATACTTCTCTTTTAACAAATGAAAATACATGCCAAATCTATATTATACTTTAAATCATAAATTATTTGTCTAAATTTGCTTACACATTTGTCACTCCCAAATGTTCGGTTTTCCTATAGCACCTCTCACAAACAATGCTGGTGTTAGGTGATACGGACTAAAAAAAAAGTAATCATCATTAAATTAACATATTTATTAAATATTAATTACCAAAAGTGGGGAGCTTTTTACGGTAAAAAATTCCAATATACACGTTCATTAATTTTTTTTAGGCTTAAATACCTTTTTAGTCCTCATTTTCGTAGTGTTTGTTGCGGATGATCTTCATTTTGACAAAGTGTTTAAAATGGTCATCATTTTTACATAATGTTTAAAATGATCCTCATTTTCGCAATTTGTGTTTTATTTGGTCCTTTTATGTAATGTCGTTTAAATCATTAACGAAGCATTGTACAGGTGGTACGATTTGTATTAGAGTGTGTTACGTGTATTGTACAAGTGTGGTAATTAGATATTTGGGGATAAATAAGTGAGCTAGGGTTTTGGTAAAGAATGTTTGGGCAGTTGGTGAGTTTTGACAAACTTGTTCCTCCATTCCCTTGGTGTTGTTGCAATCTTCTTCTTCCTGTAATCCCATTATATAGATATGTTACGGTCCCAATCTTCGTGCACTGTTAGTAGTTCAACGAGAAATGGATTAATCCCGAGTTGTATCTGCGAAAAGATGACAGCTTCGAGGATGGCAAGAACTCAAAAGAATATTGGTAGAAAATTTTGGGTACAATCTGTTTTTATTTTGTGTTAATAATAAATTGGTTTTAATTTTTGGTTTATTGATTTACAGAGTGGTGGTTCCAATAATGTGGGCTACAATTTTTTCTAATGGTGGTGTTGATGTAAAGGATGTCATCACATTATCATGACACAAATGAGACAAATTAATGATTTGGAGAAATCATTGAAGGTTGCTGGGAAGAGGCTGTAATTAGTATTAGGGTTCACTTGTGTTGTTATTGTATTATTCGTACTGTTATTGTGTGTAATCTTTTAAAGTCCAATCTATTTTGTACTATTGTTAAATGAAGAAATTAATTAGTTTTATTATGCTGATATTAGTCCCAACATGTTCAAAATGACATCTTAATCTGAGCATTGAAGTAACTGATATTGATCTAAGCTTGGGAAAAATTAAATTTATCTAAGTCTGAATTTATCTAAGTCTGGAAGAAGTTAAATTTATAACGTTAATTAATCCTCATCAAAATGCACTACATCAATGTTTGCCAAAAGTGAAATTGAACGAAGTTTAACTAAAGTCAAAATGCAGTACATCAATAATGAATTCTACATCAGAAATTCCAAAAAATAACTAAGATGTTTGTAGCTGCTATCATAGCCTCCTCCTAATTTGTAATTTCATCATAAATTGTTGAAATGGTTCTTCTGGTGTTGGTAGTGGTGCTGCTTGACTCTCCACTTCATTCCATGGTGGTTGAGTTGTTTGAGTTTCAGCAGTTGGTGCATTCTCAGCAGTTTGAGCAGTTGGTGCATTCTCAGTAGTTTGAGCAGTTGGTGCATTCTCAGCAGTTTAGGCATGTGGTGCAGTCTCAGCAAGTAATTTAGAAACCATGCAGAACATCACAACAATCGAAAGACAAATAAACCCAAGATAGAATTATGAAAACCCTAATCCACGAGCAAACACGACCCAGAAAACCCTAAACCCACTTACCTCGTTGATGATTAATTGGAAAATTGAAATGAAGAGCGCAACTGCAATCCAATGATGAAATGACAAGTATTAGTTGATTCCTATGCAAATCCGAGCGTTACAGACAAGGACCAAATAAAACATGAATTGCGAGAATGAGGACCATTTTAAACATTCGGTAAAAATGATAACCATTTTAAACATTGTAGCAAAATGAGGATCATATGCAACAAATACTACAAAAATGAGGACCAAAAATGTATTTAACATTTTATATAATTATTTATAAAAAAAAGGTTTATTGAATAGATGTTAAATTTACTTGCATACTTCGACCATATCATATTTTTCGTATTACATATACTTTTTGTCCGAATATGTTTTTTTTCCACTAAAATCATGAATTAAGAAAGAAATTTGAAGCAGTAAAAACTGTGACAACGAAAATTGGTATCATATAAGGAATAAGCCACCTCACATGCATGATCAATGGTCAAATGTCCAACATCACAGTTGGCATGTTGGGGTGTGCATGGCAACCAGAGTTCGTTAGTTGTTACTCGATAATGCATCCTCCTAAACTTGTGCAACACCATTCGTTTTATTTAACCTTTTATTTTTTTTTCTCCTTCCAATTCATCACTTTCTCTCTCCATCTTTCATCTTCTTCAATATAACTTTCTTCCCACCATTTTCTTGAAATACCAATAATTTGACTCTGTTAGTACTTTGAAGGAATTTTGGGACTGCTGAATTCTTGGGCATATCTTGCTTGATTTCAGCAGGGGCCTGATCGGCAGTCTCCTTTGGATCTTTCGAACACGCTGCCGTTTCATGTAATTTCTCGTTCTTTCTACACTTAATGAATTGAGGTTTTCTTGGAATGTATTTTTCTTTTGTAATTTTACTTTCTGCATGAAGATAGGGTTTAATTGTTTCACCCCCATGTCGATTCAATTTCAATCTTCCTGGGACGTTCGTATATACGATGATAAGGCGAACATTTTTGTTCTATTTTCATTTGGATGTTTTGCAGACAAAATGTCAGTTTTAATGTCTTAAAGAAAAGGTGATGAGAAATTAATAACCAAAGTGCACAACTTGAAGAGTTGGGAATTATTATTGGTCATTCCTGTTGTTTATCTCATTTGGCCTGGTTAAGGGAGTTATACGTTCTTCCACCTTCATGTGACTGCCAAAAATATTGCTTCTTTATGTTTTTCCACACAAAAACACTTGTTGATCATTATATTTTATGATGTGAATTTTCATTTTTGACTTTGGTTTTACAGCAACTGAACTTTCCACTGTAAAAAACCTGGACCTCGTTGACCGATGGAAACTGGAGGTGATAACAAAAATATAGGTAACGAGTGCATAATGATTAAACGCTCCCATTTATCTGTCATAACATCTGCAAATGAATCCTGACCAGGAAGTTCATCCCATGAACAAACAAACGTTGTTCCCACAAAAGTTGAATCACACGGTCCAACAAAATCTAGCGAAGATGTTGCAGGTGGGGTGATACAAATCCCTCCAGTGCAGGTGATGGAGCGTCCAGGTGAAACAAACACCTCTCCCGATTACACCTTTCCATCTCATGTCTTCTCCAAGAGCACTGCAAATTCCCAAGTGGAATGGAGCACTGCGTCTAATGAATCATTGTTTAGCATCTACATGGGAAACACGAGCTTCTCAAACGACTTAGGTTGTTTTAAATCCTGGGAGATGGACAAGCCTGGTGATGTCTGCGCGCATGATCAGCCTTATGCTTCACCCAATAACAACAATGTAGATGCCTCAACAAATAAATTCAATGCTATCAGCAAAAGAACTCATGAACTGCAGAACGAACTTAGTTCCAAAAATGCTGAAGCAAGAGCTGCTGAGACAATGAGGGAGGTCATAATGGAAAGTAGTAAAACCACAGAGAATGTCGGTAAAGGAGATGATAAGGCTTTCGAGCCTCAACGCCAATCAAATGACAGCACCAATTCCTATGCGTTTCAACAGTAAGCTTTGATAACTAACCAATGCTTAAATTGTTTTAAATTCAAATGCTGAAGAACAACTATCATGAATAATTTTGGTACCTGCATGCATTGTTATAAAAATATGAGTAAAAGGATGAATATTCATGAGACATGCATGTTTTTTTGCTCTTGAATTAACGTGAAGGCCGTCGAAAGGTCCAGAGAAGAGTGTTTCGTCCCTGAGTGCTGCAGAGAAACAAGAACAGGAGTCATCAAATACAGCTGATCAGGCCCCAAAACCAACCACAAATGCATCAAACGGGTGGAGTTGCTTTTCGTGCTGCGGTTTTTGACAGTAGAAATCAACACACCAGAGTTTTTTGTATTCTTACAGAGCCATTAACTATTCATGTCGTCTAATTAAGCTAGTATCATGGGTAATCTGAATAGCAGAATAGATCTAGCTAGTTAGCTTTAATTCTTATTTTACTTGTCTTGTTTATTTTGTATATCTTAGTTGGGAAATCAGGGACGAAACTTTGTATTAACTTTGTAAGATACTTTAGCCGACAAAGGAATAACAGAGGCAATTTATGTGGTATTATGTTGCAGCCTTGTCATTTGAAACCCCTCGTATTTTATTTTATGATAATTTTACACCACACAAAACAAAAAACTACATTTATTTAACACTACAAAATAACAATAGGTAAATGATAATACGAATTTATCTTTTTACTTTTAATCTTTACTTTCTAACATAATTTTTAGTATTGACCATGTATCATTATTTTCTTAAAATAATCAATAATTACGTCAGAAATTAAAAAAAATAGAAATCATATTATACATTTCCATAATAATATTTTAAACTTAAGTGTCAAATGCACGTCGGTTTAAATAGTCCATCAAAAGAATATTTTCAACCTTTTTTACTTTAGACAATAATACCATGAATTCCAAATAAATTTGTCACTTTATACTCATTGTTTTAATCTTTTAATTTTCTTAATTTTAATTATAATATCTTTTATGATTACATTATCCTTGAAAATAAGTTATCAAATAATTATATAGTTATCATTATATGATTTTTCTTCATTTTAATGGTAAGAAAGATTATGATAATTGAAAATTAAAATGAGAAAATCATATTTTGATACCTCAATCCAATAACAATAATATAATAATATGTATTAAAATTAAAATTAAAATTTAAAAATGTAAGACCCCATTTTTTTTATTCCAGCCCTAAAGTCGGTGGACCGCCCTTGTAAGTGGGCCTAAGGTCGGCCCAACATATAAGTCCTTAGGTCTGTCCTAAACCTAAGGTACCCTACCATTTTCAGAAAAGTTTGCCCTTGCCTTGAGCTGCAGCCGCCTTTCACTTCCGCTAGGGTTCCGTTCGACTGTCACATAAGCTAAAGGGGCTTCTACTCCATGTAAGTGTCTCTCCCAGCCGTACCGATTCCCTTTTCGCTATCTTGTTTCATATTTTCAGTTAAAAGCCTCTGTTGACTCAGTTTCCCTGGCTCTTTTTCGCTGTCCTGCCAGTTCTGCGAGCCATCCTTGGGTTGGTGCACTCCGAGGTCCCGTGTCGAAGCTCCGTTAGCCCTCTTCCAGATACGGGAAGTTAGGGTTCTAGTTTCGAGTCTTTTTTGGAATTGTTTATGCGTTATTTGTTGATTGTATGGTTGGATCTGTCGTTTGGATGTGTGAGAGTACTTTGCATGTGTTGTTTGGCCGGAGATCATGGCTGTTGCAGTGAAGAACAGTGGCGAGACCTGTTAATCTCGCCCAGGCGAGTCAGTCTCGCCTAAGCGAGATGAAACAGGGAGCTCGCCTAGGCGGCTCGCTCAACTTTTGAGCGAGCAGGCAACTCGCCCAGGCGAGAGGGATCTCGCTTAAGCGAGATCCCGCGTTGCCCATGCTCCTGCTCCTGTGCCCTCGCCTAGGCGAGGGGGAGGCTCGCCTGAGCGAGCATGTCTCGCCTGAGCGAGACCCCTCAGCCTGAGCGAGGTGCTGGGCGAGACAGTGTTGTGATTGGGATGTTTGATGGTTCCCGAGGGATCTATCTTGGTTGAGTATGATTGTGTGATGATGGATATGTATATAATAGCATATTTTGCATGTTTGGCATGAGTTATGAACGACGTATGACGGGTTGGGTATGATATTGACGTGTGAAATGAATGAGTGGGTTGGAATTAAAGGAATACGTGATTAATATGAGATGAGACCCTAGATTCATGGGGTGGTGATGGTCCGAGGTATGGATTCGAAACCTGACGCGTATGAGGAATTAATCTCAGGGGTTGGTATGGAAATGTAAATATGGTGTTAATATTTTCTTATTGTTGAATTATGAATGTTTGTCCGTGTCAGCGTGTAAATTCCTTGGGGTCTCTAGGTGAGACCTCCGGGGTCGCGCTTCAGTGGTCGGGACGTAATTCCATGGCCCCTGCTAGTGGGTGTTCATGGTGGTGCCCCATCTGTATAACTAGGTAAGGATTCAAGGTAAGGTTGCATCCTGACACTCCGAGGAGCCAGTTAGTCTCACTTAGAGCGGACTGACTCTTGTGGTGGGAGTAGCAGGAGGCCTGAAACTCATTAAGGGCTAACCTTGTGGTGGGAGAGATTTTGATTCATCGTAACACTAGTAACACATAGCTCAGGATCGAGCAGCTCAGGGTCGAGCAGAGGTATCTACCACAAGTGCAAGCATCCGCTGAATCCGACTGAGTTATACGTATCCGGATGAGTCAAGTCGAGTCGTAGTGTATTGAATGAAGAGTCATAACATGTTTGGTTGCTATGTGGATGAGATGATGAAAATATATTTGATTGTATGTTGAATATGTTGTTGGCTCTAGCTTACCCGTTTTGTTGCATGGTTGTGATTGTATGTGGCTGTTCTTTCTTGCGATGATCATCAACTTGGTTGATGGGAGCAGGTGGGCGAGGCTCTCGTGGTCAACCAGGGAATGACGACTCCGCTACTTAGCCATCTGGGTTAGATCTCGAATGTCTTTCTTTCATGTTTTCTTTAGGGCTATGGCCCCTGTATTCGTGGTTATTAGATTGTAAACTTTTAGTTAAACAACTATCCTACTTTTGTTGGCATCGTGGTGTGCCTAGTCTTGTAGGGGTGTTGAGAACCCCGGGACTGCGTTGTTATGCTGTTATCACGTGATGTTTCCTTTAATTTCGTTTAATAATTAAATGGGACGTTACAAAAAGCAAAATATACATTATTAAAATATTATTATAATGACTTGTTAGATAATTTTGATACTATCGCATGTGTGTCTATTTTTTTAGTCTAATAAAATATTTTTTAGTAGAAATAATAATGAAAAGAAAAAATTTGTGTAATTTGTTACTATTAAATAGGTTTTTATGATAAATAATTTTTAAAATTTTAAAAAATAATTACAAAAAGGATAAAATGGTAAAATAATTATTTTAATTTATAAAATGATTAAATTTAAATTAACAACTAGTTAAAAGATAAAAATGAAAATATTATTATTTTAATTTAAAATAATGTTACTTCAAGATAAAATTAGAAAAATATGTGACCAAATGAAATGAATATTTTTTATATATAAGTATAGATACATTTTTTAAATAAATATCTTCAATAATGTTTTTTATGAAAATAAGTATAAGTTATGAGATAAACTTTGTAAAATTATAAACAATAAGAATATCATAAATTTATAAATAAAAGTATATGCATGTATATAAGAAATTCAATTTGTCTTATTTTTAAAAACTAAATTCGATATCCAATCTAAACTACAATAAAATATTGATCCATTCTGTGAATATCCTTACAATTTAGAATCAAATTTAATAAAGCATTACATTTCTTAAAAATACAGTGACACCTACCATTTTAATCTGTTTTATATTTTCAGGTACAATTAGGGCGGAGATATATTTTACGGGGGTTTCTACTGCATCTTCAGAAATATGAAAATAAAAATATTAATTTCCCTTTTTAGAAGATTTGTAAAATATTTTTTCAATCATATTTTATTCCTGAAAAAGATAATTTTTATATTAATAAAGTTTGTATTCTTTTTTCTAACCTTATTAAAACTTGATTAAAATTTTATTTTTTAACCTTATTAATATAATTTATATTATAACCTTATTAAAACTTTAATTTTTTTTAAAATAGTATTAAAATTATCAAATTTAACCAGACATAACTTTTAGATAAGTTTAAAGTAAAATTCCAGTTAAAATATTAAAAAAAGATAGTTTCTGAAAAACTAGCAGCATAACTTCAAACAAATATATATATATATATATATATATATATATATTATTATTACCGTTTGTTACACAGAAGAGAATATTAAATATATATATATATATATAT
>Ga0214544_1007694_pt1 | contig 18645 bp, 12 predicted proteins | sample CNSS3metaG_FD_160074 | JGI IMG/M metagenome (GOLD analysis project Ga0214544, IMG submission 160074) | Root nodule microbial communities from cowpea collected in UCLA plant growth center, Los Angeles, California, USA - CNSS3 | ecosystem: Host-associated > Plants > Roots > Nodule | place: USA... | reverse complement strand
CACAGACATGATAATTGTGGATTCATTAACTGGTGACCCCTGACGTATTACATGATGACATACCCATTACTTTTTGCACAACAATATGATATGTGGCCTGTCATTAGGGACTGAACATGTAGACCAATTACAATGAATTACATGACCTTCCTAACATGCATGGAAGGTATTGAACATAATAAAAATTGGTGGGAGAGAATTGGTCCAAAATATTCAGTTCACATATATGTAAACTCTGGATTGAATTATTGGTGACCATTGACATATTAACTAGTGACCTGCCTAATACTTTTTGAATAACAATATAATCACTACTCTTTTTAAGAAAGTCCACATGTAAACCATTTTTAGTGTATTAGAAGACCTTAGCGACATCTATGTAATGTATATTTAGTCCTAATAAAAATTGCTCTAGGATAATTGGTCCACAACCCCCACCTCACAGACATGATAATTGGTGACTCCTAACGCATTTACATGGTGACCTGCCTGTTACTTTTTGCACAATAATATGAGTTGTGGCCTACCGTTAGGGACTGAACATGTAAACCAGTTAAAGTGAATTACATGTTATTCCTAACATAGGTGGAAGGTATATTGAACATAATAAAAATTGGTGGGAGAGAATTTGTCCACAAAAATCAGTTCACATATATGTAAACTTTAGATTGAATTACTGGTGACCATTGACATATTAACTGGTGACTTGCCCAATAATTTTTGAGTAACAATATAACCTTTTTTCGTTTTTAAGGAAGTCCACATGTAAACCATTTTTAGTGTATTAGAAGATCTTAAAGACATGTATGAAAGGTATATTGAACATAATAAAAATTGCTTTGGCTTAATTAGTCCACAATTTGCACTTCACAAACATCATATGAACTGGATTCATCAAGTGCTCACCATTGACATATTAAATGGTGACCTACTTATTACTTTTTGCACAACAATATGATCCCCTAAACCAATTTTATTGGATTGCTGACCACAAAAGTATTCTGCAATGAATCCAATCCATAACAAACAATTATAAAAAACAATTTGCTATGTCCACCCCAATCTACTTTTACAAACCAAAAACTATATCCTAAGAAAAAAAATTTGAATAACAGTAACTACAACTGTGCATAAATCAGTGACAATTTCATAAAATTTGTAATAAATACAATTGTTTTAAAACTAAGATATGTAATTAACAGAGATAACGGGCATGAAGTGGTCGTTAATGACTTGGACACATTTGTCGGTCTTCACATCCCAAATCAGGCGAGATCGGAGATGCCCTCAGAGGTCGACGAGGCGGTGGAGAAGGGAGAGTGTGGTAGATGACCAAATGATTAGGGTTTTGTCGAGGCTAATAGTGTCTCGTCGTTCAAACACTTCACGCACGACACGACGTTTTCGTGGTCAATTAGGGTTTTCAAGTGACAATATAGTTTGTAGTTTTGGTTGTTGTCGTCGCCAACATGATCGTTGTTGCGCTCGTCACCATTCAGAAACTTGTTGAATTCTGAAAGCAATCTCGTACTACAAAATCGCTAATGAACGCAACTCATACCTAGCATACCTTAATATCGAATATGTAAACGCTTCAACTAAGTGATAGTTGGAAATGGGCATAATCAAATTTCGTTTTCTCCCTTCTTTGTTTGTGGTATGCGCAAGAGAGATACTCTTTGTTCGAGTGTTGTGGTCTGCACACGAGAGACAAATCCTTTCCCCTCTTCACTTCCCTAAAATTGTTGTAGTGTCTTTGTAAAATGAAACATATATTAAAAAATTAAATTTACATCAACTGCTAGGTCTTAGAATATCATTTTCCATTGTGAAAATAAGGCTTGCATGGATTGAAATGAACGTCAAGAAGAAATGAAACTCATCAACATTGTAGGCTCGCTTTCTAGTATCTTTTTATGATCTGTTATAATTTATTAAAAATTATTACTACATTCATTTCTGTTAATTTATAGAAAGACGAACTTCACATAAAAACTTATTTAATTACAATAAATTTCATGAATGTCTTAATCTTGTTTTTTAAAATATTTCTGTAAAATAAATAAAGTAAAACTAAATGTCAAAGATTAACGAAAGTTAAGGTATTTTAGAAACAATAACAACTTTAAGTAACTAAAATTTTTTATATTTAAAAAAAACGTGACTTATTTTTTTTTATAAATGAGAAAAGAGAAAATATCATTTTGATGAGTTTTTCTCTTTATTTAATGATTCTCTCATAAGCCATTAATCAAAATCTAAATGGCATTATTTAAAAATAGATTTCAGCAAATCATAAAAAAAGATAGGAGTTTGTTATGGAAAAAAATTACTAACATTCCTCGAATATATGTATTTTTAAAAAATTATTATTTGTTATAAAAAATACACGTTAAAATTATTATTTTATAAATTATTTAAGCTATTAACTTTCAAGCAAATATATGTATTTTTGCTAAAATTAATAATATGATTTCAATTATTTTTTAATGAAATTATGATTGTAAATAAAAGAGATACTTTAAAGCTTATAAGGTTATAGTTAATTAAAGTAATTGGTTAAATATTTTATTGTTAAACATATTTTTATTCATAGGAATTCGATTGATAGACATATGGTGGCGGATTTTAAAGTGTATTTTAAAAAGTCAAAATTTTCTTTAATAAATATATATAATTTTTAAAAAAATATAAAAAAATATTTGTATATTAATTATGGTTTGTATAAAAAAAATTTGGGGCCACATCCCCGAGGATCATAGAAGTTCGGCCCATTAATGATTGATTATTGAATAAACGTCTGATTTTTGTATATTTCATACAATAAAATATTCCAATATTATAATCAGTTACATCCTATTATATATTTTTGTTATCAATTTTAAACATTAGAAATTCGGATCACTGGAATCATGATATAAGTGGTTCAATTTATAAGAGTTTGTGAAACATGTGAAAATGGGACATTCTGGTAATGATCAATAATTATCCAAGATGAATGAAGTTTTTATCATATATATTTTTAATTCAAATTATTTGTTTTTATTGTGCGAATTTTATTGTCTTCTTAATTTTAAATTTATTTTATTCATCAAAATGTTTCATTTTGAATATTTTTAACCTTCATCAGTACATAAATATAATTTTTCTTAAACTACATTAGTCTATTGAAAAATAATATTTAGACTTTTCACTTTATTACTTACTTTATTACTTGTGCAATTCGGTACATTTTCCAATTCCGTAATGTTCTTCTTCATCTGAATCATCAGTCTTTCAAGTACTTGACTTCAATGTTATGTCTATCTAGACACTTCAACACTTTGATGTTCATCTCTTCTTTGTCAAAGTCCTTTCCCAAGCCAAAGAGATGATTCACAATATGTGTAAACCTATTTTGAACTTCAATTATGGTTTTTTCAAGTTCCATTCTGAACAACTCGTACACTTTGATCAACACATGCTTTCTTGCTCTCTTCACATCATTTATTGCTTCATGTGTGACTTTTGTAGATTTAAAATGTCTTTCTTGGCCAAGAAGAGAGACGGGGGGAGGGGGGGTGTGTGAATGGGCTGAGTACTTAAAATGTGCTTAATTAAATTGTAAAAACTCTTTTTGTTTGAATTCAATTGACCAAAAAATTAGAAGTTTATAGCTACAGAACCATACATTTCAGTCGATTGAAAAACAGAAACAACAGACTAATTTGTTCATGTAGTATGATTCAATAGTTTGAAATATAAAACCAACCAACTGATATTCTGAGAAATTTTGTAGAAACATGAAAAACACCAAACTTACTCAAACAACATGCTTTATCATACAAGATTGATTCCAATTGATATACCAAACTTAGTTATATCACCAATTTATATAAAAGCACATGTAAACCTTGCAAAGATTGCTTTAATGAGTTTTCTTAAGATTAATAAGAGGAACAAGATAACGGAGAGAGGATCACACAATGATTTTTATACTGGTTCACTCAATATTTAAGCTACATCCAGTTTATCAAGACAACCTGAGCTTGATCATGCACTATATCAAAAGAATTACAAAATCCCTCAAAGATTACACTTTTGAATCCCACAAGAATTTTAACTCCTACACTGTAAGCTTCCACTTGCAAACCTGTAATCACACCAGGAAACATCTAGAAGCACAAAAACAACCGAACCTTGGTGGTGACTCTCCCTTGTCAACCAAAATGCGTTCTTCAAGCTTCAAAACCAAGAAAAATTTACTCCAAGATACAAAGATCTTCCACTCAAAAGCTGCACACTATGTGATTCAAAGATAGAGTTTTCTAAATGTGTTACTCTGTTTTTGCGCTCAGAAATCTCAAAGTTACTTAACTCTCTACAAACCCAACTAATATAGCTTCATCATAAGTGAATTCAACAAGTTGATTTGTTCGTACATTCTGTTTAATTCACTTGACTTAAGTGAAATGAGTTGATTAAATAACAATCAATTGATTGAATACATTTAACCAGAACTATATGCAACAAGCCTTTTAACCTGTTAAAACTCTTTTTAACATATTGAAAAGGAGAAACACAAGACAAAAAGACATTTATGCATATGTCATATAGTCTACAAATTGAGTCCAAACTTCAAGCTTAGTTATCTTCATGTCAATTCTAGATTCAACATACCTCAAGCTTGATCAACAACAAATCACTTTAATTTTTCATCAATCACACATGATCTAACACACTAGTTTCATCAAATTTATGAACTAAGGTCACTTGTGCTAAAAACTTCTAGCACGTCACACATGTCCTTTGCATAACTACATTGAGATACCCTGAAAAACTCGTCCAAGTTCTATGCAAATGTCAAGATATTTTTGGCAATACAATCATATTGTGCCTTCCTTTTCTCATTTTTTGTCCAAAGGTTCCATGACTTATCAACCTGTTTATTATCAACAACAACAATATGCTTACAACAATGCAATTCAGTTCAAAAATAGTGTAGATTGGTTTAAAATTATTGCAGTTCAGTTCAAAATCAATGCAGTTTAGTTCAAAAAAATGCAGTTCGGTTCAAAAATAGTGTAGTTCAAAAAACAGTTCAATTCATAGTAGTTACTTAAGTTCATATTGCAATGCAGTGCAGTTTAGTTTCTTAGAACAAAAAACAGTTCAATTCGTCTGAACTATTGTTCAGTTTAATTCCATTCAAGAGAACTAAAACACAGTTTTAATAGTGTAGTGCAGTTCAATTCATTTTGCTCGGCTCTACTATTGATATCCTAAGAAATCGAAAATATTTGTTATTCATGCAATTATACAATTTTGCTTTTCAATAAAATTCTCATATATTGAATTTTCCGATAATTTCAAGAACGAGTAGATACAATTATAAGTGAAATAAAACCATATATTAAGAATGAATTATTGTAATAAAATAGTTCAGTTCATTTATTTTAAAGGAAACTATCTCTTATGCCAATATCCATAGTTACACGCACGCTTAGCACAAAATCTATCAATCTATGCTTCATTATCAATATTCGTTACCACACGGCCATGCTTGTTTGGTTTAATCTACTTCTTCATCAGTTAAGGATTACTAGTTCTCAACACAACTATATCCCTCGATCATAATGTTTTTGCAAAGAACTCTATATCTCAAATTACTTTTTGGTTCTTTGGCTTTGATTTAATAACTTGGCTAACATAAGTAATTGCTTATTGATTTTGAGTGCGGCCATGAAAAGTGGTATAGTAGAATGAGGGCGTTGGTTGCAACTTGTACACTATTAAATGAAAAGCTTGAATTCATCTTTATTAGTGGGTCTCAAACCGTGTAATTTTAATTGTTCATACTGAAGTTCCAGACACTAACCACAGCCTCTTAATCGCTCCCTCACTCAGTTTCGCGCATAAATACCCCTACCTCCTTATTTCTTCCATTTTGATTTGCATTCTCTCTAAAGGAAACCCTTCTCGCACTGGCCTTCTCCTTCTTCTTTCTCCGCCATGGACATCTCTTTGCGATTCACACTTCTCTTCGAATTCTCGATCCTCGCAATGCTCTACAACCCGAGGGTGACCGCCATGGAAGGACTAGAAGCAAGCTTCACACCTTCCACAACTACAACTACACCGTTAACTCCACAATGTTAAGATATGTCAAATATTGTATTAGCTATAATTTAGGCATTATTATCTCTGTGAGCAAATTTGTGCACTCATTCCTTTAATAGACGAGGAATTATAGCACTCTTGTATGTATGTATATATATGGTACCCTATTCTTTGAAATAATACATCAGAATTATTTTTTAAATCTTTTCTATATGGTATCACAGCCAAACACCAACATCCTCTACAATATAGGAACATGATGTTAGTATGTTTGATATCCTAGATATAAAATTATACTGTAAGGATAAATTATCGTGTGAGGATCATTCTGCAGGAAGTGAGCCAATCCTAAATAAGAAACTTCTCCTTTGGATAATACAGTGTCTTTTGATCCTAATCAATTGGCTCAATCTTCTCCACAGGTTCGGCTTGACTCTTCAGAGGTACCTTCTGATCCTATCTCTGATAATACTAATGTAGTTGAAACTAATCATGAAATTGTTTCTCTTGATCATACCCTTGATAATACTAATTTAGACGAAATTGATCATGTAATTGATCCTTGTCTGCATGAGACCACCAACACACCAAACATTGAGTCTACTATTGTCCAATATAATATTTCACCCCATTCTAACCGTGGTCAACCTCCAGCTAAATATGAACTAGACCTCCAAGCCAAAGTTAAATATCCCATTAGTAAATATGTGTCATCTCACAGGTTATCCCAATCATATGCATCATTTGTATCTCAATTATCTTCAATTTCTATTCCTAGTAATATACAGGAAGCTTTGGCAGATCCTAGATGGACCAAAGCAATGATTGATGAGATGACAGCTTTAGAAAAAAATAACACTTGGGATCTTGTGTCCTTGCCAAGAGGGAAGAAGACCGTGGGCTGCAAATGGGTATTTACAATTAAGCATAAAGCTGATGGAACTATTGAGAGGTATAAAGCACGACTTGTGGCTAAAGGTTACACTCAATCTTATGGTGTAGATTACCAAGAAACGTTCGCACCAGTAGCCAAGCTCAATACTGTGAGATTACTTCTGTCAGTAGCAGCAAACCAAGATTGGCCTCTTCTACAATTTGATGTGAAAAATGCTTTCCTACATGGAGAAATTTCAGAAGAATATTATATGGATTCTCCACCAAGTATGACAGATTCAATTGGAATGAAGGTTTGCAAATTGAAGAAGGCTCTATATGGATTAAAACAATCCCCAAGAGCATGGTTTGGAAGGTTTACCAAGTCTATGAAGACTTTTGGCTATAGAGCTAGTAACTCTAATCACACCTTATTTTTGAAGAAAGGAAAAGGAAGAATTACAACTTTTATTATATATGTAGATGACATGATTGTTACAGGAAATGACCAAGATGAGATTTCCAGTTTACAACAATACCTTGCATCTGAATTTGAGATGAAACAACTTGGAAACCTCAAATATTTTTTGGGTATTGAAGTAGCTAGATCAAAACATGATATTTTTCTATGTCAAAGAAAATATAATATTGATTTACTATCAAAAACTGGACTGCTTGGGAGTAAACTAGTTGATACACCAACTGAAAAAAATCATAAACTCTTTCAATGCTCAAATTCAGCAAACATAGACAAAGGGAGATACCAAAGGCTGGTAGGAAAATTAATTTATTTGTCTCATACACGTCCAGATATTACCTATACAGTGAATGTTGTTAGCCAAATTATACTTGACCTACGAAAGCTTCATATGGATGTTGTTGAGAGGATTTTGAGATATTTAAAGTCCACTCCTGGAAAATGAATTTTGTTCTCAAATCATGGAAACTTAAAAGTAGAACGGTACACTGATGCAGATTGGGCAGATTCAAAAGATGAGAGAAGATCTACCTCTAGATACTTTACTTTTGTAGGAGGGAATCTTATAACTTGGAGGAGTAAAAAGCAGCCTGTAGTAGTAAGATCTAGTGCTGAAGCAGAATTCAAAGGCATGGCACTAGGTGTATGTGAACTTTTATGGATTAAAAATGTGCTATCAGATTTGGGCTTTAAACAAAATGAAACTATGAGTTTGTACTGTGATAATACGTCGGCTATAGCAATTGCTCACAATTCGGTGCAACATGATAAAACAAAGCATGTGGAGATTGATAGACATTTCATCAAAGAGAAACTTGAAGCTGGAATAATTTCCTTTCCTTTTGTAGGATCATAATTGTAGTTGGCTGATGTTCTCACTAAAGGAGTGTCAAGCAGAGTGTTTAATGAGTCTCTATTCAAGTTGGGAATGTGTAATATCCATGTACCAACTTGAGTGGGGGTGTTAAGATATGTCAAATATTGTATTAGCTCTAATTTAGGCATTATTATCTCTGTGAGCAAATTTGTGCACTCATTCCTTTAATAGATGAGGAATTATAGCACTCCTGTATCTATATATATGGTACCATATTCTTTGAAATAATACATCAAAATTATTCTTTAAATCTTTTCTATACACAAGAACTCAAAGAACACTCATTCTTCTCTCACACAACACTCCTCCTTTTGATCTTGTCCCATCTCGGCTTCCACGAGCTAGCCACGGCGGCTCCTTCACTCTCTAACTCTGCGGTCACCGCTGCCTCTGGCTGGAGCGATCCTTCTACGATCTTTGCTCCGTTAGATGCCTCCCTCTACACTTGCTTCTCTTGCTCTTTCTCTAACCTCCTTCATGAGCACTTCTTGGTCTCTTCACAATTGATTATATGTGGAGACTTGCTTTTGGTACCAAGGTCGAGAACTTGAGTCCACGTCATTGCATCATTGTCACCTCTGATTCGATCAATAGAATGATCGGGATGACTGCTAGTGCTAAGGTCTTTATCGAAAGGGGGGAGATCACGCAACCTGATCTCTTCAACAATGGCATGGTGGTTATTCATGGCCTTCAAGGTTTCATCGCTTCGTTTTCTTACTCGTTAGCCATATAGTTTTTCTTGCTCTTAATAGTTGGCTTTATGAAGAGCTGGTTTCGGGGTATACCTTTATTGATAGAATTAGACTCTCTTTTCATCAACCTGAAGTTGAGGATTCTGACCTAGCTCAATGACCCCTCTGTGAAGCTCTAGTCCTTTCTGCTTACTTGCCGATAGTTCCATGTCTCCAGCCTCTCTTGCCTACCCACCCCTAAGTTCTATCTACAGTAGATGCTTCGCTTCTATCTTATTGAAATAGTAGACCGAGTAGATGATCGAGAGTGGACTTCTTTCCAACAAACAAAGGAAGTTTTGATTTGAACAAATATATGTCAGAATTAGCTATTAGGAAAGATAGAAGGTCAAGGCTTAAGACCCATAATTCAACCTAGCCAGCCAATGTGGGAGCTTCTTTTAATAAAATTAATTCCAAAACCTTGAGATGAAGAAGGGAAAGTGTAAGTTAACTCAATCCAGTGGAAGAGGAAGCTCGGTTCAGTCCTTGCAGATCTTTACTCACTCACTTTAAGAGTAGAATCCACAACTCTAGTGGATGGGGTATTGGCCATTATGAGTAGTAAAGGCTACTATGGGAAGAAAGGGACTACTTGGCTTGATCAAGCAGAGCACTTACACCTTCTCGTGTAACGACTTCTTTAAAGCTAGGCTAGGATCGAATTCAATTCTAGGAGAGATGTTAGACCAGTCAGGTTACACTACTAGAATTTTCTCTATTTCATGGGAAATTTCTTGCAGATTTTTTACAAAAATTTGCAAGAAAAGTGTTTCCTGCCAATTTTTTTATGGATTTTGATCGGTAGGTAATACCTTCGTGGATAATTAGTTATTGGGGAATTTCAAAAGTCGTAGGAAATTTCTTGCAAATATTTTTATGAAAAATATTCACAACAATTTTTCCTACAAGAACGGAAAAAGCAAAGAGCACGAAAACACAAGAACGAATCACGAGAATAGAGAACAAGAGAGGAACATAAAAGTGGAGCGCGAGAGAGAAATCGAAAGTGGAGTGCGAGAGAGCGTGAGGGTGGTGAAAAAGCAAAAGAAAGATGTTGAGAGGAGTTTCATGTGTAAATGTTAAATAAACATTCGCAAGAAGTTTGTATTTTTTTATAATAGTTTCCTGCCAAATTTTAAAGTATATATAACGTTATGTTACGAATTTAAATGTGTAAAAAAATTTGCAGCAAATATAAAAATTTGATGTGAAATATGCTGGAGATAAAAATTTGTAAGAAAAGATGATATAATAAATAAATCTTAAGCAAATTTCGCATGAAATTCTCGAGGATTTTTTTCGTAACAAATTTTGCATCTAAATCATGAATTTCTAGTAGTGTTATGCCTTTGATCTACGAGCTTCGGTTTAAACACACACTACTAAAAAAACTCATATTTCTTGCCAATTTTCTTTTGAAAATTTTTTCGTAGGAAATACTTACAAATATTTTAGTGAAAAAAAAGTTGAAAGAAATTGCTACCAATTTCTCTGCAAAATATTTTGTATAAAACACTTTTCGCAAGAAATTTTGTAGGAAATACTCACAAATTTTATAATTTTGTAGGAAATAATTACCCACGAAGGAATTACAAGCCAATTAAGATTCATAAAAAAAAATGGTAGAAAAAGTCTTTTCTTGCAAATTTTTTTAACAAATTTGCAAGAAAAATCCCATGTAGTATGAGAATTTGTAGTAGTGACATTGTTCTCTTGAAAGCTTATTAGGAAGCTAAGTCTTTACCTTTTCTTTTTTTTTCAATAGGAGGTGTTGTGTCGTTGGACTTGCCCTTTACGCAAGAGTAGTTTCAGTTGAACTAGACATTTCTCCCGCTATTGGTAGGATTACTCAACTCAGAATTCATTCAAGGAAGTGAACTGGCGGGACCCAAGACTCTCCTACTTAAGACACTCTCGAATGTCCGAGCTTCAGGTTTCGAGGGCAAGGCAAATCCTTTCTTTTGGCCCATGGCGAATCTAAGAATTTGGATTCCTCATTCGATCACTTGCGCTAACCCTGATTCTCCTCTTTCCTTTCCCTGGTTCATTAAATAGAGTAGGGGCTCTAGCTTTACTTTAGCTTGAAGAGGAAACGAGTTTTCGTTCTGATCTGCTCTAGGCTTCGGTTATTTACAAGGGTGGTCAGTAGGTAGTTTCGATTCTAGCTCTAGAGAAGCGAACTTCAATCACAAAGATTTCACTACACTACTAATTACGTTTACGTCAAACATTCCTATTTCTACTTCTTACTCTCGCACGAATAGAGATGGAGGTCGGGATTCCCTTTCTTAAGGCAGTACCGTGTAAATTCAATGAGCGAAACTTGCGCTCAATAGTAGAACAATGAAAGCAATAATGGCACTCCCCATACTTAGATGGTCTGGGCCTATGAGCTCCATGCAAATTCGCCTTTCAAAGTTACAAAACACAATCCTTAGCGTAAGTCGCAATTAACTTGATGCATTTTGTTGGACTAATGAGTATAGGACGTAATTAGAGGTGGTGGGTGGGCGCCTATATACCACTTCAAACGGTGTTTGTTTGGTTGCCGAACGAGAAGTGGTATTGTACCACTATTATGGCCATGGTAACCAACATACCCATTCCCTTGGTTTATCGCTTGTAAAGCATCCTAAGTAGTTCTCTAAGCATCGGTTAACCACCTCCCTCATAGTTTGCATGAGATTCTACTTATTCTATGTCATTTTAAGCCTTAGGTAGTTATTCCTCCAACAGTTTTGTTCTTGGCCTGATAGTCTTATTAACGCTTTCTAATCAACTTTCTTTCTTGTATAGATCTTGCTTTCCTTCCTCGTCTAGTGATGGATTTGCTCCCTCTTTCAGTAAGTCTTCTTCTTTAGTAAGAAGAGTACTGCCTAAAGCAATGCCAGTGAAAGTGTCTATATGGGAACTGGTTGTAAACTCCTTTTTTGGTGTACATCCCCTTCCTTATGAATAAGTTCCCCGGGTACAAGGAATAAGTGCTCCTAATGTCTTTTCTCTATTTTGGTGTAAATCGTCTCTTTGTCTATGGAGACCTTTTCAAATCGTCCATTCTCTTCAATATGGATTCAAAGTCATCTCTCACGAGGGTGTAAGGAGTCTTGCTTGTGCTTTTTCTTGGTGGTCCGGGCCAAGCACTAAATATTATTAGTATTATGGTGCTTGATTTAGTCCCACATCGCTTAGAATAGTGAGATGTGGTTCTCTATTTTACTATATAAGAGACTCTATGTAAAGCTTGAGTCAAAGTTTGGGTCAGAACCTGAACAGATAGTAGAGTCGTTAACTCTTGAATTACCAACTAGAAGGTCTAGCAGAACAATTATAGCACCACAAAGGTACTCCCTTTCATTGCATTACTTGTTGTTCACTGATGCTGGTGAGCCAGAGCATTTTGCTGAGGCTATGCAGGAAGATGAATCTATTAAGTGGGAGCTAGCAATGGAAGATGAGATAAAGTCTGTTCAGAAGAACAAGACATGGTCTTTAACCAAACTTCTAGAAGGAAATAATGTTTTGCAAAACAGGTGGGTCTATCGGTTAAAAGAAGAACTAGATGGCAGTAAACAATATAAAGCTAGACTCGTAATGAAAGGGTTCCAACAGAGACAAGGAATTGACTTCACAGAAATTTTCTCTTCTGTTGTCAAGATGACTATCATTAGAGTTATCTTGAGTATAGTAGCTGCAGAAAATCTTCATCTAGAGCAGTTAGATGTGAAAACTGCATTCCTACATGGAGATCTTGAGGAAGAAATCTTTATGGCACAACCAAAAGGTTTTGAAGTACAAGGCAAAGAGAATCTTGTATGCAAGCTTCATAAAAATTTGTATGGATTGAAACAAGCACTGAGACAGTGGTACAAGAAGTTTAATGAGTTTATGAGAAACTCAGGATTTCACATATGTAAAGAAGATCATTGTTGTTACATGAAGAAATATGTTAACAATTATATTATTCTTGCCTTGTATGTTGATGACATGTTGATTGTTGGTGCTAATATGGCAGAAATTGACAGGTTGAACAAACAATTGTCAGAAAATTTTGAAATGAAGGATCTTGGTCCAGCCAAGCAAATTCTTGGCATGAGAATTTCCAGGGATAGATATGGAGGTATTCTAAACTTATCTCAGGAAAACTATATAGAAAAATTGCTTAGCAGGTTCAATGTTGGAAATGCTAAAACCAGAAATGCACCTTTGGGAACTCACTTAAAGTTCTCAAAATGGCAATCTTCTCAGACAGAGGAAGAAGAAAACCACATGTCTAAAGTGTCATGCATCTGCAGTAAGGAGCTTGATGTATGTTATGGTTTGCACCAGACCTGACATACCACATGCAGTGGGAATTGTGAGTAGGTTTCTATCCAATCTCGGAAAGGAGCATTGGGAAGGTGTGAAGTGGATATTGAGATATTTGAAGAGCACTTCAAATATGCATTTATATTTTAAAAGAAGTAATCTTACTTTACAGGAGTTTTCTGATGCAGATTTGGGAGGTGATTTGGATGGTAGAAAGAGCACAACAGGTTATATTTTTACGTTGGGTGGCACAACTATCAGTTGGAAGTCCAAACTTCAAGGAAGAGTCTCAATTTCAACCACTGAAGCTGAATATGTAGCTATCTCAGAAGCAACAAAAGAGATGATATGGTTAAAGAATCTTCTAAAAGAATTAGGAAAAGGGCAAGATGAATCTCCATTGTTTAGTGACAGTCAAAGTGCCATTTGTCTTGCTAAAAATCCAATTCTTTACTCCAGATGCAAGCACATTGAATTGAAGTATCATTTTATCAGAAACTTGATAAATGATAAATGATGGAGACTTGTTTTTGTTGAAGATTCCAGGTGCAGAGAATCCAGCTGATATGTTGACCAAGACTGTCACAACAACTAAGTTGAGGCTTTGCATTGCCTCAACTGGCCTTCGAGAAAATTGATGATGAAGGCACTAGGTGGTAATGTAAATCAAACCTCAAGTGGGAGAATTATTAGTATTATGGTGCTTGATTTAGTCCCACGTCGTTTAGAATAGTGAGATGTGGTTCTTCATTTTACAATATAAGAGACTCTATGTAAAGTTTTGAGATACACCAAAAATAAACATACTTCCTAGTGTAGTCGTGGACGTAGGCATACACATTGTACGTCGAACCACGTTAAATTCTCTGTGTCTATTTTTCTCTCCTTTATTTTTTCTTTTATTACCTTGTTCCTAACAAATATTTGTTTCAGTATTGATCTGAGCACTCGTGTAACTACTAATAAAGCTCGATAAACCTTTCTTTCTGAGGGCTACCGATGTTACTTCTCTTGGTCAAGTTAAAGGTATAAGAGGAAGCCCTTTTCTTATTAGTATTAGATAGAGGATGATCCTGAACCTACTACTATTGAATAATCCTAGTAGTCCAACTACATAAAAGGTTATTCCTCAAAAAATTGTTCCTTCGTTGACTAAAACGAGAAGTACCAGATGGGGGAGACCCGCGACTTCAACAAAATATACTACCTCACTAAGATGGTTGTCAGTCCGAGTGTCTGTCACGACCACAACTACCAAGACTCAATCGTCTTTTGTTTTGTTGCTACTAGCTGCTCGATGTGCTTTTGCAATCCTGTTATGGTGCCTGCTTGACAAAGACAGAGAAAAAATCCTTCCAGATAAATGTTTCCATTTGAAGTTGAGTTCTGATATTGATAGAAAATATAATGGCAGAAAAAAAGTGAACAAGCATTTCATTCGGGATAACCTAAAAGAAAGCCTCCCCTCACTCGTTAGTGTTCCACTTTTCTTGAGCCAACCAACCACATTAAAATTTCATCTGCTCTTGCAAGTCTGATCCATGAATTGAAAATAGAAATAAGTTGCTCATAAATGACAATCCGACGATAAAATAAAGAAGCGTTCTACAAGTACTTTACTTCCCACCAAAAAAGAAAAAGTCTTCTTCATTTTTTATTTATACCGAAAGAGGAGTCCCTCCAAGGAGTATGGTGGCACTAGCTCATGTTCAAATTTCATTCCCGTATCTATTCTAAAAGATTGAAAAAACCCGACAATCGCTATGTTGATGCCCCTACCACATGTAGGGGTAACTTCCCAGTTCATAAGCCCTTTCCTTCCATTATCAAATCCATCAATGACATTGTGTATCTAACAAAACCCACTTGACCTTCCCGCTTGCCAGTAGAATCTGAAAAGCAAGCTCAAATCCATGTTGAATGTTTCCTTTGGTTGCCTGCCGACCTATTGCATTAAAGACCGGAAATCGAATCTTTGCTTGGCTTGATGATCCCTTTCGAATCAGCTGAAAGCCCGACTGCTTCCCAATGTTTTCAAAGCGGAAGGCATAATCTCGGTTGGTTCATGCGTTAGGTTAACCATTCCTCTAGCAAAGCCAAGCCAAAAGCGAGTAGACCAAATTGCTCGCTTATGTGAGGTTCTTTCCTCTCACTTGTTCATCTTGTTTTGAGTACTCGATGAAATAATAGCATAAGAGAAGAGATGGGGCAATGGAGTCCACTTCGATATCACACCTATTTGAGTCGTGAGTTCCTCATTTGATTCTAGCCTTGCTTGGGAAGGAACTTGTCTCTCGGATAGCCTTGCATTCAGGCATGCCCATATTCAGCAACCTACTAGATGTTGAAGAAAGGAATAAACAACACGAGTTGTCGTGCTATCAGAATACAATGGATTCAACAAGCACGTATGGATAGGTTGGGCATTATTAAACTATAATGCAAATTCTAGAATAATCTAGAAAAAACTAAGATAGAGTTATTGAAATGTAATGAAACTTCTAGAGTATTGGAGAAAAGATTAGGATAGGAAGAAAATTCAAGAACATTGTACTATGTAGAAAACTCTAGAAGTATTTGCATTAGTTCTAGCTAGGAGTTTCTAGAATAATCTATGGGTCTATAAATACCCATGTATCCTACCATTTGTAACATCAAGAACAACTAACACAACATCCAATACAACTACTCTCAACTACAAAATACATTTCTCCAACTACTACTTTCACAATCTACTATCTACACATTTTCTCTATCCCTTCAACTATCCCTTTCACAACCTTAAAATACTAACAGTGGTACCAGAGCTACATTCGATCATTTATTGGGCGTAGAAAAATTATTCTATTACTTCCAAAACCTTCCTTCTATACTTCCAAAAGAAGAGAGTTTTTTCTCTTAATCCATGGCTTCTAACATTGTTCACTTTTCTTCAGTCCCCCTACCAGTTTTTACCGGTGAAAATTTTGACCTTTGGAAACTCAAACTAAAGACATATTTTATCTCACAAAAATTGTGGGATATTGTTCAATCTGGTTATACAAAACCAGATAATATTGAGACTCTATCTGAGGAGGAACGGAAAAAGCTAGAAGATTCTGAACAAAAGGATGCCCAAGCATTGTTTGTTCTTCAACAAGCTGTGGGAGAAACTATCGCCAGGAGGATCATGGATGCAGAAACTGCAAAAAGGGCATGGGATATTTTGGAAGAAGAATTTGAAGGCAATGAACAGGTACGCTCCGTTAAACTACACTATCTAAGAAGAGAATTTGAGACCATCAGAATGAAGGAATCTGAGACCATTGAAGAATACTATGGAAGAATAAAAGAAATAGTGAATAAAATGAAGTTATATGGAAAAGAAATTAAGGAAAAAAGAGTGGTAGAAAAAATTCTTATCACTCTCACAGAAAAATATGATTCCATAGTAGCTTCCATAGAAACTTCCTCGGATCCATCTTCTCTATCGATAAGTAAATTAGTTGGTCTCCTTGGAGCGCACGAAGCAAGATTAAATAATCGTGCTGATACAAATTCAGTCGAAAATGCCTTCCAATCAAAGCTCAAATTACAACCCAAAAGGAGAGAAGAAGAAGAAAAGAAAAATATTGAAGAATATTCTAGAAGCAAAGATTCTAGAAATTTCTCTGGAAGCAAGAAAGATACATATCCTCCGTGTGGCATTTGCAATAAGTCAAGTCATGCAGAAAAAGACTATTGGCATCGTGGGAAGCCAATATGTCATTATTGCAAGAAGCCTAGACACATGGAGAAGTATTGTCGTAATAAAAATAAGCATCAAGCAAACTTTGCTGAAGAACATAATCAGGAGCAACGTTTATTCTATGCCAATCAAGAATCTCATAGTGGGAAAGGAAATTGGTACTTGGACAGTGGATGTAGCAATCACATGGCCAAAGATCAAAGCATCTTCAAAGACATTGATAAATCTGTTAATGTCAAAGTTCGACTTGGAAATGGTGCCACAGTGGAGTCTCAAGGCAAAGGAACAATCATGGTGGAGACAAAGAAAGGTACAAAATTCATCAAGGAAGTTTTACTAGTTCCCAATCTTGAAGAAAATCTTTTAAGTATTGGCCAAATGATGGAGAATGGGTATTCTCTTCACTTTGAGAAAGATACATGCAAAATTTATGACAGTAGAAAGATATAAATTGGTGAAGTAAAAATGGAGAAGAGAAATATAAGCTTTCCCATAAGCTTTAAACCTGGAACTAATATTGCCATGAAGGCGGAAGTTGATGACTCATGGCTTTGGCATAGGAGATTTGGCCACTTCAACACACATGCCTTAAAGCTTCTATATCAGAAAAACATGATGAGAGATCTTCCTTACTTGAAGGAGAACAATGAATCATGCGAAGGATGTCTTCTCGGCAAGCAACACCGATTGCCATTCTCAACAAACAAAGCATGGAGAGCAAAAGACTTACTAGAATTAATCCACACCGATGTTTGTGGACCGATGAGGACGCCTTCACATCACAACAACAAGTACTTCATCCTCTTCATTGATGACTTCTCTAGAATGACATGGGTCTATTTCTTAAATGCAAAGTCAGAAGTCTTTGGAATATTCAAGAAATTTAAGGCTCTTGTCGAGAAACAAAGTGGAAAACAGATAAAAGTACTTAGAAGTGATCGTGGAAAGGAGTACACATCTCATGAGTTTGACAAATTCTGCGAAGATGAAGGCATAGAACGACAACTTACAGTCGCATATACTCCACAACAAAATGGTGTTTCAGAGAGAAATAATCGCACAGTCATGGAGATGGTGAGATCAATGCTGAAGGAGAAAGGACTACCAAATACATTCTGGGCAGAAGCAGTCTACACTGCGGTCTACCTACTCAATATATGTCCTACTAAAGCAGTTCAAGACAAAACTCCAATCGAAGCCTGGAGCGGTAAGAAACCATCAACTAAACATCTAAGAGTATTTGGATCTGTTTGCTATATTCATGTTCCAGACCAAAAGAGACACAAACTAGAAGATAAGACCGTACGAGGCATCTTCTTGGGTTATAGTACACAATCCAAAGGCTACAGAGTCTATAATCTTCAAACAAAGAAGTTAACTATCAGTAGAGACATTGAAGTAGATGAAAGCGCTACTTGGAATTGGGAAGAGGAACAAATTGAAAGGAAGACAATATACATGCCCAACAATCAACCAACTACAAGCCAAGAAGATAATGATCAAGATACCATTATAACTCCAGAATCTCCTGCAACTCCAACATCAATTC